>WNGE01001599.1_pt1 | contig 40871 bp, 46 predicted proteins | sample 5400651 | NCBI WGS metagenome assembly WNGE01 (sample SAMN13153370, study PRJNA577476) | soil metagenome | isolation source: 60 cm soil or saprolite under grassland replicate 2 | place: USA:California | collected 2016-06-15 | reverse complement strand
GCGCACGCCGTCCGAGTACTTCGCCCGCCAGTGCATCATCAGCACCGATCCCGACGACCCGCTCGCGGCATGGGTGGTGTCGCAGGTGGGCGCCGACCACGTGGTGTGGGCCAGCGACTTCCCGCACCCCGACGCCATGTACCCCGATGCCGTGACGAGCTTCCTGAAGGAGTCGGCCGAGCACGGCCTCGACGGCGGCGACCTCGACGCCGTGCTCTGGGACACGCCGGTTCGCTTCTACCGGCTGGAGGAACTGCTCAGCCCGGCCTGAGGCGAGGCCCTCAGGCGACGCGGCAAACGGTTGACGTCCCGAATCGAGTCGCCACCATCTTCTTGAGGCGCCGCGGGAACCGGTCGTGCGCGGCGAGGTGCGACTCCGCCAGTGCGACTTGGGCGACGACGTCGCCGGAGAATGCGCGAGCACACCGCTCGGGCTCGACGTTGGTCAGGGAGAGGATCGCCCCCACGCAGCCGAGCGGACCGGCGAAGGACAGCAGTGCGGAGGAGCCCGTGTAGACCGGCCCCTCGTACTCGTGCAGCTCGTGCAGCAGTCGCTCGGCGTCGCCGGAGGAGTCCTTGACCCCTGCGACCGGGAGGTCGCCGAGCTGGCGAACGGCGATACCGGGTTGCGAGACCTTCGGGAAATGGTAGGCGAGCACCGGTGTACCGGTCGCCGCCTTGGTCACGGCCTCGTAATAGGGCCGCGGATCGATCGCGCCCGGCGGCGAGAGCGTGAGAACGGCGTCGGCGCCGTGCTCCACTGCGTCGCGGGTGAAGGCGACAGCTTGCCGCGCCGATGGCGCGCCGGTGCCCGCGATCACCGGCACCGACGAACGCAGCTCCCCGCGCACGGCGTCGAGGAGCGCGACCCGCTCGCCGGAATCGAGTGTGGCGGCTTCGCCGGTGGTCCCCGCCACGACCACGGCGCGCACGCCGAGCTCGACGAGCTGGGCGGCGAGTCCGGCGGTGGCGGCCGCGTCGAGGTCGCCGCGGTCGTCGAACAGCGTCACCAGCGCGACACCGACGCCGGTGAACACGGACTCGACCATGACCTGAACGCTACCGGCCGGCGCTGTCCCCCAACACGCGGCCGAAATGGTGTCCGGTGATCGCAAAGCCCCAGTCCAGGTACAGCTTGTGCGCGTCGTGCCGGTGCACTCCCGAGTCGAGCTGGATGCAGTCGCAGCCGTTGCGGTCGGCCTCGGCCCGAATCCAATCGAGCAGCGCGGTGGCGTGCCCGGCCCGCCGGGCCGACTCCCGGGTCACGAGGTCTTCGACATAGAGATAGTGACCCCACGCGAGCATGTCGCGGATGTGGAAGCCGGCCGCGGCCGCCGCGATGTGGTCGCCAGCGTCGAACGACGCAACGAGCCGGTAGCCGCCTGGGCGTTGCACGTCGTTGACTCGCCTCACGAACTCGGGCTCCGATTCGACGTGCGGTCGCAGCTCCCGCATCGCGGCGTAGGCGAGGTGGGTCTCTGCGGGCGCGAGCTCTCGAATCTCCACAAGACCAAGCCTTATGAGTGATGGCCGCCACGAGCGAGCCGATTTCCCCCATCGACGGTACGGTGACGGCATGGATGTCGCGCCGCTGATCCAAGCCGCGGACACAAAGATCCTGCTCGTCGTCATGGACGGGCTCGGCGGTTACGCCGACGACGAGCACGGCACCGAGCTCGAGGAGGCCGACACTCCGAATCTCGACCGCCTCGCGGCGGAGGGCGTGACGGGGCTCGTCGAGCCGGTCGGCCCCGGCATCACGCCCGGCTCCGGCCCGGGTCACCTCGGCCTGTTCGGCTACGACCCCGAGCGCTTCGAGCTCGGGCGCGGCGCGCTCAGCGCGGCGGGACTCGATTTCGAGCTCCGGCCCGGCGACGTCGCCGCCCGCGGCAACCTGTGCACGCTCGCCGGCGACGGCACCATCACCGACCGTCGCGCCGGCCGCATCCCCGACGACGAGGCCGCCGCCGTCGTCGACAAGCTGCAGGACGCCGTGCGCCTCGACGGCGCGGAGGTGATCTTCCGGCACGAACGCGAACATCGTGTGCTCGTCGTGCTGCGCGGGCCCGGTCTCGACCCCGCGCTCACCGACACCGACCCGCAACACGAGGGCGTCGCTCCACTTGATCCGCAGCCTCTCGAGCCCGACGCCAAGCACACCGCCGAGCTCGTCACCGAGCTCATCGCGCAGGCGCGGCGCGTACTCGCCGACGAGCCGAAGGCGAACGGGATCTTGCTGCGCGGCTTCGACACTCACCGTGAGCTGCCCGGTTTCGGAGAGCGGTACGGGCTCCGGGCGGCGGCCGTGGCGATCTATCCGATGTACCGGGGCATCGCCCGGCTCCTGGGCATGGACGTGCTCGGCCAACCCGGCGCGCTCGACGAAGAGCTGCAGATCCTGCGGGACGCGTGGGTCGACTACGACTATTTCTTCCTGCACCACAAGGGCACCGACTCCGCCGGGGAGGACGGCGACCGGGCCCGCAAGGTTCGGGCCATCGAGGACCTCGACGCTGTCGTCCCCGAGCTGCGCGCGCTGAACCCCGACGTGGTCGCCGTCTCCGGCGACCATTCGACGCCGAGCCAGATGGCGGCGCACTCGTGGCACCCGGTGCCGGCGCTGCTATGGAGTGCGCGCTGCGGGCAGGACGAGGTCGACCGCTTCGGCGAGCGGTGGTGCCTGCGCGGCGGCCTCGGCCTCCGCCCCACCAAGGACCTCATGGCGCTGATGCTCGCCAACGCCGGCCGCTTGCAGAAATACGGGGCATAGCGCAGTCTGGCCCCGTGGCGGGGTCCGAGCAGTTCGATCTCCACATGAGCGACGCCGACGCCCTCATGTGGAACGTCGAGAAAGATCCGACCCTGCGGTCGACGGTCGTGACCTTGCTCACCTTCGACCGGAGTCCCGACTGGGACGCGCTCGTCGAGCGCGTCGACCGCGGCAGCCGCCTCATCCCTCGCCTGCGTCAACGGGTCGTGACACCGCTGCTGCGCGCCGGCCCGCCGTACTGGTCGGCCGACCCCCACTTCGACCTGTCGTACCACCTCCGCCGCGTGCGCGCGCCCCAGCCGGCCAACTTCGAGTGCGTGCTCGAAATCGCTCGCAACGCGGCGATGGCCGGCTTCGACCGGGCTCGGCCCCTGTGGGAGTACACCGTGGTCGACGGGCTGGAGGGCGGACGGTCGGCGTTCGTGATCAAGGTCCACCATTCGATGACCGACGGCGTCGGCGGCATGAAGCTTCTCATGATGCTGTTCGACCTCGAGCGCGAGCCGGCGGCGCCCGGCCCCTGCGACGAGCTCGAGGACCTGCCCGTGTTCGAGCCGCTCGACCTCGTCCGACGTTCGCTCGACGACCGGCGCCGCCAGACGTTCGACATCGTTCGGCGTGGGCTGGTGAACGCGTTCGGGGCGGCGCGCGCCGCCGTCCGTGACCCGCAGGGCGCGGTTCGCGAGGCGGCTCGCGTGGCGCGCTCGCTGGCTTCGTTTCTCGCGCCGGCCAGCGCGCCCGGCTCCCCGATCATGGGCGCCCGCAGTCTCGCCCGCCGTCTGGGAACACTCGATGTACCGCTCGACGACCTGAAGCGCGCCGCCAAAGCGGCGGGCGGATCCCTCAACGATGCGTTCGTGACGGCCGTGGTGGGCGGGCTCGAGCGCTACCACGACCGGCACGGCTTCGCGCCGGACAACCTGCGTATGGTCATGCCGATCAACGTGCGCGGCGAGACCGCCACCCTTGGGGGCAACCATTTCACCCCGGCCCGGTTTCTCGTCCCGCTCCAGATCGCCGACCCGGCCGAGCGGATGCACACGCTCGGACAGCTGTCGCGGGCAGTGCGCGACGAGCCGGCGGTCGCGCTCACCGACACACTCGCGATGGTGCTCAACCAGCTCCCGACCGCGGCCACCACCACGTTCTTCGGGGCAATGCTCAAGGGATCCGACTTCGTCACGAGCAACGTGCCCGGCTCGCCGTTCCCGCTCTATGTCGCGGGCGCCGAGCTCGAGCGCCTGTACCCGTTCGGCCCACTGTCGGGCACTGCGGCCAATATCATGCTGCTGTCTCATTGCGACACCTGTTGCATCGGGATCAACACCGATGCCGTCGCCGTGCCCGACACCGGCGACTTCGTGAAGTCGATCGAGGCCGGCTTCGGCGAGGTCCTGACGCTGGGCTGAGCGAGCGTTTCGCGATTTGTAAGGACACGCGATGCGGCCGCGGGCGAGCCCGTCCGTATCCTGAGATCCATGGACGGCGCACCGGTCGGCCGGCGGGTGTTCCTGGGTCTGCTGGGCGCAGGCGCTGCCGGCATCCTCTGGGGCGCCAATGCGCAGCGCTGGCTCGAGCAGCGCATCGGCCCGTACCTGGCGAAGGACGGCACCGGGCTCTCCGGTTTCCTGCCCATCGGCCGCTTCCGCATCTACTCGGTCACGGGGTCGATGCCTCATCGCGATCGCGACGAATACCGCCTGCGCGTCGGCGGGCTCGTCGACCAACCGCTCACACTCACGTATCGGGACCTCCGCGCCATGACGCCCACCGGCCTGACGCGCGACTTCCAGTGCGTGACGGGCTGGCGCGTCTACTCGGTGCCGTGGAAGGGCGTTCGCCTCGGTGACGTGCTCGACCGCGCCGGCGTCCAGGCCGGTGCGAAGGCTCTGCGGTTCACGTCGTTCGACGGCGCGTACAGCGAGAGCCTCACCCTGAAGCAGGCGCGCCGTGACGACGTGCTCGTCGCCTACGAGCTCGAAGGCGAGGAGCTGTCGGACGCGCACGGCGGCCCGGTGCGGCTGTACGTGGCGCCGATGTACGGCTACAAGTCGATCAAGTGGCTCGACGAGATCGAGGTGACCGACAAGGTCGTCCCCGGCTACTGGCAGGAACGCGGCTACGACGTCGACGCCTGGGTCGGGCGCTCCAACAACCGAGACGACAACGCGCCATGACGACGCAGGTTGACCGCGAGGCGCGGACCACGATCCCGCGCTTCGACCGCGTCGAGCGGGCCGCGCACTGGACCACGGCAGTGCTGTTCGGTGTGCTCATGCTCACGGGCGCGGTCCTGTACGCGGGGCCGTTCTCCGCGCTGTTCGGGCGGCGCGAGCTGTTCCGCCAGGTCCATACCTACGCCGGGCTATTGCTTCCACCGCCGGTGCTGCTCGCCCTGGTCAGCCGCCGCGGCGCGCAGCTGCGGCGCGATCTCGGGCGCCTCAACCGCTGGAGCCAGGACGACGCCCGATGGTTCGGGCGCCGCAACCGAGCTCGCCCCGGGCGGCTCGACCTCGGCAAGTTCAATCCCGGCCAGAAGCTCAACGCGACGTTCTTCGGCGCCGCGATCCTCGTGATGCTCGCGACCGGGTCGATCATGCGCTGGTTCGAGCCGTTCCCGAACGACTGGCGCACGGGAGCGACGTTCGTGCACGACTGGTTCGCGCTCGGAATCTGGCTCGCCGTGCTCGGTCACATCTACTTCGCGATACGAGACCCGATCGCGCTACGCGGCATGACGCGTGGTGACGTCACGCCGTACTGGGCGCGGACCGAACGCCCGGCGTGGTACCGGGAGGTCGTGGGCGACGCGCCGCGGTCGACCGCGGCGACCCGTCGCTAGCGCCCCTCCATCGCGTCGAGTATCCCGGTCGACTGGCCGACTTCGATGAGGTGACCATCGGGGTCGCGCACGTACGCACGGATCTCGCGGCCGTGGTCCTTGGGCTCGGTGAGGAACTCGGCCCCCTTCTTGCGCCATTCGGAGTAGATCGCAGCGATGTCGGCGACGCGGATGTTCAGGAACGCGCTCGTGCGCTTCGGGTCGGGTGGGGTCTCGAGGACCACCTCGGGCTTGTCGTCGGTCGGGCCGCCACCCTCGTTCAGGATCAACCAGCTGTTGGCCACTTTGATCATCACCGGGCTGCGCTCGTTGACCACGGTGCCGCCGAGCAGCCTCGTGTAGAACTCGCGCGACCGATCCATATCGGAGACGACCAGGAAGTGTGTGAGCAGGAAGCCTTGTTCCGGCGCGGGAAAGTCAGGTCGGGCCATCTCACGAACTCCCCTCGGTTTCGCTAGCGCTTCTGCAGGTCGAATCGGGCAGTGAAGGCGCCGACGCCGGAGTTGAGGGTTCCAAGCAACGGAAGCTTCTGAGTCTCGCGTCTCAGCTCGTCCCAGCGCATCATCCGGTGGGGTGAGCGCTCCGCCCGATGGAGCCAGGTCATCGATCGGTTGTCCAACAGGTCGAAGCCGAGCAAGCGTCCGCCCGGTCGTAGCACGCGTACGGCTTCGGCGAGCGCCTTCTCCCAGTCGATTACGTGGTGCAGCATGATGAACGACACCACCCCGTCGAACGACTCGTCGGGGAACGGTAGCTGCGTGGCGTCCGCCTGCTTCAGCTCGACGCGATCACCGAATTCGCGGAGCCGTTCGCGAGCGACGTCGACCATCGAGTCGTCGTAGTCCGTCGCCGTCAGCCGGACGTCCGGGAAGCGCCGCAGCAGCTCGGCGGCCATGGCGCCGCTGCCGCTTCCGATCTCGAGGACGTCGCCCGACAGGTGCTCGCCTTGGAGAGCCCACGGCAGAACAACGCGCCGGGCGAGCCAGCGCCACGGAGCGCTGCGGCAGAAACCTTGCTCGAACGATGTCATCTCAGGCACGGCTCCCCACCTTCTCGGGCTCGCGGGCTCCCTTTGAAATGGTCGCCTCGATGTGTTCCGGCCTCAGGTCGAGGCGGCGCAGCGTCTGGGCGTTGAGCGCCACGATGATCGTCGACAAGCTCATCACCACGGCGGCCGACCACGGCGGCAGCATGACGCCGGCCCAGGCGAGTGCGCCGGCGGCGAGAGGGATTGCGATGATGTTGTACCCGGCTGCCCACGCCAGGTTCTGGATCATCTTGACGTAGCTCGCCCGCGAGAGCTCGATGACCCCGATCACGCCGCGGGGATCCGACGAGGCCAGGATCACGCCGGCGGACTCGATGGCGACGTCGGTCCCGGCGCCGATCGCGATCCCCACGTCGGCGCGGGCGAGAGCAGGAGCGTCGTTGACGCCGTCCCCCACCATCGCCACACCCAAGCCGCGGCCTTGCAGCTCGGCGACGGCCTTGTCCTTGTCTTCCGGCAGCACCTCGGCGAAGACCTCGTCGATGCCGAGCTGCTTCGCCACGGCGTCCGCAACCTGCTTTGCGTCCCCGGTGATCATGACGACCTTGACGCCGAGGGCGTGCAGGTCGTCGACGGCCTGCTTCGACTCGGGGCGGATCTCGTCCTCGAGGGCAAGGGCCCCGTACACCTGATCGTCTCGGACGACGTAGAGCACCGCCGCACCTCGCTGCTTCCATTCCTCGACGTGACGGGAGAGCTCGTCGGGCACGGTGAGGTTGCGCTCGCGCAGGAGGGCAGGTCCTCCCACGGCGACGCGTGTGCCGTCGACGGTGGCTTCGACGCCTCGCCCGGTGATTGAACGGAAGTCGCGCGCTGGCGGTAGGGGACGACCGGCGCGCTCGGCGGCGGCCACGATGGCTTTCGCGAGGGGGTGCTCGCTGTCCGACTCGACGGCGGCGGCCAGAGCGAGCAGGTCGTCCTCCGTCGCAACGCCGTTGTGGGAGCGGGCGAGGGCGACGCCGGTGACGACGTGGGCGCCCTTCGTGAGGGTTCCCGTCTTGTCGAAGAGCACGGCATCGATCCCCCGCATGCGCTCCAGCGCCATGCGGTCCTTCACGAGGATCCCCGTTCGGGCGGCGACGGCGGTCGACAGGGCAATGACGAGCGGGATCGCCAGCCCGAGCGCGTGCGGGCACGAGATGACGAGCACCGTGACGGTGTTCTCGACGGCGGCGCTGGAATCGCCGAGGAGCATCCAAACTGCGAATGTGACGATGCCGGCGGTGACGGCGACGTAGAAGAGGAAGGCCGCAGCCCGGTCGGCCAGCGCTTGCGCCCGTGAACGCGATTGCTGCGCTTCCGCGACGAGCCGCTGGATTCCGGCGAGGGCGGTGTCGTCACCGACCGCGTCGATACGGACGCGAACGGCCGAATCGGTCGCGATGGTCCCGGCCACGACGCGATCGCCGACCGTCTTCGGCACCGGCCGTGACTCACCCGTGATCATCGATTCGTCGAACTCGGCTTCGCCTTCGACGATCTCGCCGTCGGCAGGGACGCGCCCTCCCGGTCGGACGAGCGCGATGTCGCTAACGCGCAACTGGCTCAGCGGAACCGTCTCGATACCACCGTCGGGAGTCACGCGTTCCGCCTCGTCAGGGAGCAGCTCGGCCAGAGCCGCGAGCGCGCCTTGCGCTTGACCGACGGCCTTCATCTCCTGCCAGTGGCCCAGCAGCATGATGACGATCAGCAGAGCCAGCTCCCACCAGAAGTCGAGGTCGAGACTCCCGATGCCGAGGCTGGTCGCCAGGCTGGCCACGAACGCGACCGTGATCGCGAAGCCGATCAGCGTCATCATGCCCGGCTGACGCGCGCGCAGCTCCTCGTAGAGGCCGGTGAGGAACGGCCGGCCTCCGTAGAGGAAGACGATGATCCCGAACACGGGCGAGATCCAGGCCGTGCCGCTCGGCAGCGTGTAGCCGAGCAGGTCGGAGAACATCTGGCTGAACACGACGACCGGGATCGCCAGCACCAGGTTGCGCCAGAACAGGTGGCGAAACTCTTCCGCGTGTTCGGCGTGATCGCCGTGGCCGCCGTGATGGGCGCCGTGACTCATCGGACCAGCTTCCGGCGGGACGACCCGCGCTTCGGATGCTCGGCACCGGCGAGCTCGCTCAGGCGCAGGAGCTCGCGCAGGCAGTGCTCGAGCAACGGCTCGGGGAACGTGTCGGCCAGGCGGTAGTAGACGACGCGGCCGTCCTTGCGGGTCTGGACGAGCCCGGCGGTGCGCAGCATGCGCAACCCGTAGCTGGCCGCGTCCTCGGTGATGCCGAGCGCCAGCGCGAGGTCTCCGACGCAGAGCTCGTCGACGAGATCGAGGGCGTACAGCAGCCTGACTCGGACCGGATCGCCCAGCAGCGCCAGCAGGCCGGACAGGCGACCGGCGTCCTCCGCCCCGATGACACCGGCGCGGGCCCGCCGGACGCGAGCGGCGTCGACGGGGTGCTCGTGATCAGCCATGATCGCCATATCCGTACGGTAGCACGGATATGCGGAGATTCGAGGTGACGTGTGTCGCAGCCGGCCTTAGCGCTTGTACCGCAAAGCCTCCGCCATGGCGTCGGTGAGCTGATAGGCGCCCAACCGGGGCGCGAGCCTGACGACCGCGGCAGGAGCGCTGCGGCCGAAGACCTCCCCGACCCGGAGGGCCAGAGGAGCAACCATCACTTCGGCGCGATTTCGCTCGACCGCCAGGACAACGCTCCGACCCACGTCTTCGGGCGATCTGGTGCTGATGCCCATTGGTGGCGAAAGACCCGTGTCTGCCCACATCGCGGCGCCTCGTATCGGGCCCGGGTACACGATCGAGACCCCGACGCCCCGAGGAGCCAGCTCGCCGCGCAGTGACAGGCCGTAGCCGGCGAGAGCCGACTTCGTCGCGTTGTAGATCGCGAGCCCGGGCGTCGGGAAGGCGGCAGCCAGCGACGACACAAATACAACGTGACCGCAGCCGCGTCGGACCATGGCCGCGTGAAGTGGCTTGAGAGGACCATGGGCACACGAAGGTTGACTTCGAGCACGCGGTCGATCTCCTCGATGGAGAACGTCTCCACCTTCCCGCCGCCGGGCAGCGCGGCGTTCGAGACGAGCACATCAAGCTCGCGAACCGCATCGACGAGACGGGCTGTGTCGTCGCGGTTCGCGAGGTCGGCGACAATCGCTTCGGCGCCGAGCTCGCGCGCCAGTGTCCTCATGGACGTCCGCATGCCCGACGTCGACGGCATCAGTGCCACCCGCGAGCTGTCGCGGGTGGCGCCCGAGGCAAAAATTCTGATCCTCACGACCTTCGAGCAGGATGACTACGTCTTCGGCGCCCTACGCGCCGGCGCCTCCGGCTTCCTGATCAAGCGCACACGACCCGAGGAGCTGATCGCGGCGGTGCACTCGATCGCCGCCGGCGATTCGCTCCTCTCGCCGTCGGTCACCCGGCGCGTGATCGATCGCATGGCCCAGCAGCCGCCGCCCGACGTTGCGAATCAGACCAAGCTCGATGAGCTCACCCGCCGAGAGCGCGAGGTGCTCGAGCTCATCGCTCGGGGCTTATCGAACCGCGAGATCGCCGCCGCGCTCGTGGTCGAGGAATCGACCATCAGAACCCACGTGAAGCGGATCCTGATGAAGCTCGACCTTCGCGACCGGGTCCAGGCCGTGATCTTCGCCTACGAAACCGGCGTGAACCGCAGTGCTGCCCAGTAGCCTGCATTTGTGAGCGACGTTCGCCTTCCGCCCGAATTGCTGCCGTCGGACGGCCGCTTCGGGTCAGGGCCGTCGAAGGTGCGGAACGAAGCCGTGGCCGCGCTGGCGGCGGCGGCCCCGAGGTACCTCGGCACGAGCCACCGGCGCGGGGGCGTGAAGTCGGTCGTGCGGCGGATCCGCACCGGCATTGCCGAGCTGCTGAACCTGCCCGAGGGCTACGAGGTGCTGCTCGGCGTCGGCGGCACGACCGTCTTCTGGGACGCGGCGGTCTTCGGCCTCGTCGAGCGGCGCAGCGAGCACCTGAGCTTCGGCGAGTTCTCGGCCAAGTTCGCGGCGGCCGCCACCGGCGCGCCGCATCTCGAGGAGCCCCAGGTCATCGAGTCGCCTGCCGGCACGCATCCTGAGCTACGCGCCGATCCAGACGTCGACGCGTACGCCTTCCCGCACAACGAGACGTCCACGGGCGTGATGATGGACGTACAGCGCCCTGACGGCGTCGAGGCCGAACGCGGGCTCGTCCTCGTCGACGCCACGTCGGGCGCCGGCGGGCTACGGGTCGACCCCGGGCAGTTCGACGTCTACTACTTCTCTCCTCAGAAGAGCTTCGGCAGCGAGGGTGGCCTGTGGCTCGCCTGCTGCTCACCGTCGGCGATCGAGCGCATCGAACGGATCGGAGCATCGGGTCGTTGGATCCCGCCGTCGATCAGCCTGCCGATCGCGCTCGAGAACACGCGGCTCGACCAGACGTACAACACGCCCGCCCTGGCGACGCTCTTCCTCATCGCTGATCAGCTCGACTGGATGCTCGGGCACGGTGGGCTGGAGTGGTGCGCGTCGCGCTGCGACCGCTCGGCTGAGATCGTGTACGGCTGGGCCGAGGCCCACGAACACGCAACGCCGTTCGTCGCCAAGCCCGACGAACGCAGCCGCGTGACCGCGACCATCGACTTCGACGAGTCGGTCGACGCCGGCTGGCTGGCGGGGCAACTGCGGGCGAACGGCATCGTCGACACGGAGTCGTACCGCAAGCTCGGCCGCAACCAGCTCCGCATCGCGATGTTCCCTGCCATCGAGCCCGACGACCTCGCCGTCCTCACTACGGCGATCGATTATCTGATCGAGCGCCAGCCGTAACCCCGCGTCCCGGGAGGTAGCGCTCGGAGTCGGCAGTGAAGCGCTGCAAGCATCCCATGGAGCAGAACAAAAGCTCTTGGCCTCCCCAACGAAGCCGGCCGGCCGCATCACCCGAATCAAGCTCCATTCCGCACACCGGGTCGACCGCTCTCGGTTGCGCGCCACGGCGTCGGACGCGGAGTAGCTCGACTTCCTCGATCAGCCCCTTGAGTCGACGGGATCCAAGCGCCACGAAGTCGGAACCGGCATCCATATGGGCTTCTAGTGCAACGTCCGCGGTGACCAATATCTCGTGAGAGCCAGCCGCGTCCGCGACCCGGGCCGCGATGTTGACGTTGATGCCGACGTAATCACCGTGTCGATACAGCACCGATCCGACATGGATCCCGACGCGCAGCGCGGGAAATCTCGTTTCGGTCGATCGGTCGACGCACATTGGTCCACGTCCAACGCCCAATCGACTGCCGATGCGGCGCTCGGGAAGATGACCATGAACGCGTCCCCGATCTGCTTCACGACGGTACCGGCATGGCGACTTGCTGCACTGCGCACAAGATTCGAGAAGCGGTCGAGCACCTGCGCCGCCGCGGTGTCCCCCATGGCCTGGCTCAGCGGCGTGAAGCTCGACAGATCCACGAACGCGACAGCGAGGCGGAGTTTTCCGGGCCTCCTTGCCCGCCTCGAGATCTTCCGCTAGGTGCAACACGAGGTCTTCGCGCAGCGCTCGCTCCCACCCTTTGCGATGGAAGTACAAGACTGTTGGCTCTACGAGTTCTCAGCAACTGGTCATTCACTTCTTGCTGGGCAGAGAGCAGCTCCTCACCGTTGAGGCCCTGCTCACGTTGTAGAAGTGAAAGAGTCGGGCTTCAGCTTCGGCCACCCGGTTCAGCGAGTCGGTAAGTACGCGCGCGAGTTGGACGATCGCTTCCTCGGGGAAGCCGGCTGCAAGGGCCGTCTGGATCGAGCGCAACGCTGCAACGTCCTCTTCGTATAGGAACTCCTGTTCGTCAAGGCCCACGACCGCACCGACTCGGGTCACGATTGCCGGATCGATTCCCATCTGAGCAGCGGCGTCGTCGAAGGCGTACGTCGCTCGAGGCCCTTCGGGCGTCAGCAGCGACAGGTATTGGCCCAGGAGGTCTCCTTGCTCAGCTTGCGCGTCGGCGAGAGCCTCGGGGCTGATCCCTCGGCTAGCCGCAAACTGGATGAGACGCACTCGTTCGAGAGACTCACGGGGCAACTGGTCAGCGTTCGCGCCTGGCAAGAGACCGAGCGAGTGCCAGTGGCGGAGGCGCTCCCGCGATTCGCCCGTGGCTTGCCCGAGATCTTGCAACGACAAGGCGTCCATCGAACGAGTCCCCACCGTAGGCGTGCAGCGCTCGGCGTTGCTGCTCGATACCCTAAGGGGTATCGGCAAGGTGTCGAGGCTGTGGAGGCGACCATGCCCGGGTACGACCAGCGGAAGGACGAGCTACGCAGGCGACTACGCCGCATCGAGGGCCAGGTGCGAGGCCTCGAACGGCTGGTCGACGCCGACACCTACTGCATCGACGTGCTCACGCAGGTCTCGGCGGCGACGCGCGCGCTCCAAGCCGTGGCGGTCGAGCTCCTCGAGGACCATCTCAGCCACTGCGTCCGTGACGCGCTGTCATCCGGCGGGAAGAGCGCCGATGACAAGGTCGCCGAAGCCACCGCTGCCATCGCAAGGCTCGTGCGCGTGTAGTCGCACTGCACCCGCGATCTCATGCTGCCAATGACACCCGAGAACGTGGCGATTGGGCGGATCATCGCTGGATCCTTGTACGTCGTATTTCCTCGCCCGCTCGTGCGGGCATGGACGGGAACTGACGACCGGCGCATCAATCCGCTCGGGCGCGCCATTGGTGTGCGCGATCTCGCCCTCGGCCTCGGCGCGCTGATCGCGCTCCGCCGTGACGCCCCCGCTCGTGGCTGGTTCGAGGCTGCCGTCGTCTCCGACGCAGTCGACGCAGTGGCCACCCTGCTCGCTTTCAGGCACCTTCCGCGTATGAGCCGATGGTTGATTCTGGCGGCCGCAACCACAGGAGCTTCGGCGAGTTATTTGGCGGTCAGGCAACAAACGGCGCGAGGCGTGTGACGATCGGTCATAGCCGAGCACATCCTTCGAACTTCTGCATGCGCGGCGAACGGGAAAGGATTTCCCACTCCTGATCAGCGGCCCACTCACTGAACCTGTGCCACTGCACATGGGGATAGCGGCGCCGAAGCGCGGGAATCTCGACGTCGAAGCCCACTCGATCCAGCCACTCGAAGAGAACTTGTAGCCCTCCGCTCGGCGCGAGCTCGCGCACCTCGAGCTCGCGTCCCGACACCGCGGAGACGAAACGAGCCGCCTCGAGCGCAGTCACCGAGTCGGAAGCAAGCTCGACGCGCTCGCCAAGGAAGTCGTCGGGATGCTCGAGTGTGTGTACTGCGAAGGCGGCGATGTCGATGACCGGCACCTGTTGGACTGATCGGTTCTCTGGCAGGAACGCCGGAAAGAAGCCGGCCTCGAGCGCCGAGACGTTCCAGGGATTGAACAGATTCTCCATGAGATACACGGGCGCGAGGATCGTGGATGGCACCCGACGCGCGTTGAGGTGCTTCTCGACTTCGCTCTTGCTCTCGAAGACCGGGACGTTGGTGCGTCGATCGGCGCCTGCTCCGGAGCTGTAGACGAGTTGGCTCACCCCTACCGCGCTCAGCGCGTCGGCGAGATTGCGCCCGTGTCGGACCTCCCCCGCCGGCCCCGCCTGATGGGCGGTGCCGCTCGCGAACACGGCATCGACGCCATGGGCCGCGGCTTCGAGGCTCGCTCGGTCCTCGAAGTCGCATGCCACGAGCTCGGCGCCCAGCGCGGCGAGCTGCCGAGCAGCGGGCGATCCCGGGTCGCGCGTCCCGGCGCGTACTCGATGACCACGGTCGAGGAGGAGCTGTGCGACGGGCCGGAATCGCCCGGTGGCGCCGAGGACCAGAACGGCAAGCGACATGCCCGCTTCCTCCCTGAGGGGATACCCCCCTAGGGTATGAGCGCCGAGAATGGAGCGCAACCCCACGTACCTTGGTATCGCTGCCTGCGACGTCGTCGACGCGACGACGCCACAATGACGATCGTGACACCGCAGCTCCCTGACGGGCTGGTGGCTATCGTGAAGCGTGAGTGCCCGACGTGTCGGGTGGTCGCGCCGGTGCTCGGAGATCTAGCGGACGGCGACGTCCCGCTCACCGTGTACACGCAGGACGACCCGACGTTTCCGGACGCGGTGAAGGTCGTCGACGACACCGACCTCCAGGTCTCGTTCGCGCTCGACGTCGAGACCGTCCCGACATTGCTCCGCGTCGAGGGGGGTGCGATCGTCGCCCGCACCGAGGGCTGGCTGCGGTCCGAGTGGGAGGCGCTCACCGGCCGGGCGCCGCTCGGCTCGGGCCTGCCCGAGTACCGGCCCGGGTGCGGCTCCCGCACGCTCGACCCCGACGTCGCCGCCGCCCGCGCCACCGCGACCGGCGCGGCACGTCTGCGGTCACGTCGTATCGAGATCGGCGACCAGGAAGACGACGTCGAAGCGTCGCTCGAGCGAGGCTGGAGCGACGGTCTCCCGGTCGTGCCGCCCACTCCCGAACGTGTCGCCCGCATGCTGACCGGTACGACGCGGGAGGCCGATGAGGTCGTCGCGGTCGTGCCGCCCGACCTCGTCGAGTGCACGGTCGAGAAGGTCGCCACCAACGCCGTGATGGCGGGCTGCAAGCCCGAGTACCTCCCGGTCGTGCTGGCGACGATCGAGGCCGCGTGCACCGACGAGTTCAACATGCACGGCCTGCTCGCGACGACGTACTTCTCGGGCCCGGTCGTGATCGTGAACGGTCCGATCGCGCGCGCAATCGGAATGAACTCGGGCGTCAACGCGCTCGGCCAGGGCAACCGCGCCAACGCCACTATCGGTCGTGCGTTGCAGCTCGTCGTGCGCAACGTCGGCGGCGGCCGGCCCGGTGAGGTCGACCGGGCAACGCTCGGGAATCCCGGTAAGTACACGTTCTGCTTCGCCGAAGACGATGCGGGCTCACCGTGGGAGCCGCTGCACGTCGAGCGCGGTCTCGATCCGGGCGCCTCGGCGGTCACACTGTTCGCCGGCGACGGCGTCCGCGGTGTCGTCGATCAGCTCAGCCGCACCCCGGAGTCGTTGGCGCGCTCCCTCGCCGCGTGCCTGCGAGCCGTACCGCACCCGAAGCTCGCGCTCGGCTTCGACGCCGTGCTCGTCATCACGCCCGAGCACGCGCGCGTGTTCCGCGACGCCGGCTGGTCGAAGGCGCGCGTGCGCGACGAGCTCCTCGCAAACCTCCAGCTCGACGGCGACGCCGTCGTTCGGGGCGCGGATGGCATCGCCGAGGGCCTGCCCGAGACGCTCTCCGGCGCCACCGTTCCCAAGTTCCCCGACACCGGCTTGCTGATCGTCCACGCCGGCGGCGGCGCCGGCTTGTTTTCGGCCATCATTGGCGGTTGGATCAACGGGCCCGGCGGCAGCCAGCCCGTCACCCGGGAGGTGAGGCCGTGAGCGCTCCCCGTGTGCTGCTCGACCCGACCGGCGAGCGGGCCGCGCCGACCCGGGAGGCGGCGCCGCGACCGGCGTCGCTCGATGGACGGACCGTTGGGCTTCTCGACATCTCCAAGCCGCGCGGCAACGTGTTCCTCGACCGGGTCGAGGAGCAGCTCACGGGCCGGGGCCTGCAGGTGCAGCGTTTCGCCAAACCGACGTTTGCGAAGCCGGCTCCGATCGACCTGCGCCACGAGATCGGAACAAAGTGCGACGTCGTCATCGAGGCGCTCGCCGATTGAGGCTCGTGCACGTCGTGCAGTGTGCACGACATCGTCAACCTGGAGAGCGGCGGTGTGCCGGGCGTGATGGTCGCGTCCACGGAGTTCGTCGACGCCGCTGCGGCTCAGGCTTCGGCGCTCGGCGCCGACCCGGCGCGGGTGTTCGTGGCTCATCCCATCCAGGACCGCACCGACGACGAGCTGCGCGCCCTCGCGGACGGCGCGATCGACGAGATCCTGCGTAGGCTCCTCGCCGATCGCTGACCCGGAGGACCGATCGCCCATGCTCTTCCTGCACGAGGTCCATCAGGTCGTGGGGGCGCGGGAAGAGGAGTTCGAGGCCGCCTACCGCGACGGCTGGATGCCAGCGCTCACCGAGGGAGACGACGCCCGACTCCTCTACTTCCTCCACCACGCGCACGGCACCGGACGCGCGTACAACGTGGTGACGCTCACCGCCGTGCGCGACGGCGCCGCCTGGGAACGGCTCACTTCCCGGCTTCACGACGGCGACCTCCAGCCGTGGGCCCGCGACGTCGACCAGCTGCGCCATGGAGTACGCGCGAAGGCGCTGGTGCCGGTGCCCTGGTCGCCGTTGCAGGACGTCGAGCTGTCGTCAGTGCCGGCGAGCGGCCACCACGAGCTCACCCTGTTCATGGAGGACACCGCCTGGCCGCACGAAGGGATGCTCGACGAGTACCTCGAGGCCGCCCGCACGCACTACGCGCCCATGCTGGATGAGGGCCGGCGCACCGGTCGCTCGCTGCTCGAGCTCCAAGCCGTCCTGCGCCCCGCATGGGGCACCGGGCGCTGGCGCGAGGTCGTGCTCTGGCAGAAGGTCGTCGAGCCGAAGGGCATCACGGCGCTCGTGTCCACGGAGGTGCCGCCCGAGTTCCGGGCGCCCGGCACGTGGATGCACGACGCGCTCGAGGTGCGCGACGACTGGGAGAGCAAGCTGCTGCGCACAACCGGCTGGTCGCCGTACTACTGAAGGGCCGGGACGCGCCGAGGCCCGCGCTCAGCGCGGGCCCCGAAACGATCTGGCTCTACCGAAGGCCGCTAGTCCTTGACCTCGGTGTTGGCGAGCTGCTTCCTCGACGCCGCGTCGGGCGTGGCGTTGATGTCGCCGATCTTGCCACCGAGGTCCGGGTTCTCGGCGCTGAACACACCCCACGAGCTCGGCCAGGCATCGGCAACCCACGCGTGCATCATCCACAGGTTGTGCAACGCCTGCTTCTTGCCGCCGCGTGCGGCGCACTGGGCATCGCTCGTGCTCTCGGCGCCGACGACGACCCCGCCCTTCAGGCACAGGCCGCCGTTGCTGTCGTGCTTGTGCCACGGGTCGTTGGGCCCTGCGAAGCCTTCCGGCGCTTTCTTGGGGTCGGTGAGGACCGAGTAGCTCAGGCCCACGATCTTCGAGTCCGGGTTGGTGCCGTCGTAGAGCAGCATCGACGGCTTGGCCGGGTCGAACCCGCCGATCATGTTGCTGAACTTGATGTAGTGGGCGCCGATGCACGGCACGTACCCGGTCACCATGTGGTACCCGTCGGCCTCGGCGTCGGCGACCGTCGAGTACTGCAGCGTGACCGCGTGTGCGATGTCGAGCTGCTGACCGAGCTGGTCTCGGGTGGCCCGGTCGGCGATGGACTTCCACTCCGTCGGCCCCCGGTGCCCGTGGCCACCGGCGCTCGAGATCTGGCCGGCGGAGGCGGGCGGGCCTGACTGCTCGCACGGCGTATTGCCCCGAGCTGCGTTGCTGACGACGGCGTCGTGGTGCCCGCCGGTGCGGACATCCGCTGCGCCATGGCTGTGGCCGGCCGCCTCGTCGGAGCCGCTGCCGTGGTGATCCGACGCGAACGAGGGTGTCAGCGCGACGGTCGAGATCACGGCCACCGCCAACCCGGTGACACCGAGGCCGCTGATGGCGAATGACGGACGCACGGAACGTTGCGCGAGCGCCGGCCGCACGAGCACCGCGAGCGACAACACCACGATGCCGCCCTCGAAAGCCGTGGAGAGAGCGTCGGCCAGGCTGACCGATTCGGGCGTCCACGCGTCGGGCCCGACGGGCACACCCCAGATACGTGACAGTGCCCACACGCCGACGATCCCCGCGTTCAGGAGCACGCCGGCGGTGAGCAACCGCCGGGTCGGTCGCAGGATCACGGCCACCGCCCAGGACAACTGGAGCCAGGCGACGACGGCAAAGAACGTGCCGTGGATCCACGAGACGTCGTAGTGCCCGCCGCTGACCGCGAAGTGAATCACCCCCGCAGCCAATGACAGTCCCGCCAGTAGCCAGCGCAGATACCGACCGACGGTGCGCTCGTTCGTGGTCATGCAACGCCCCCCTCTCCGGGACCGCAACATTCACAGAGGGTGCAAGTACTCCGGGCAGTTTGCGTCGGGCGTCACCTTCCGTCAAGTCACTGCGACGGCGGGAGACGCGATCGGGGCCCGCGCGGTGCGCGGACCCCGAGAGAAAGAACGTCGGATCAGTTGACGGCTAGTTGTTCTCTTTGGCCTTCTTCTCCGCGATCGCCTTCGCCCGCGCCGCCTTGACCTCGTCGGGCAAGGCGTTCATGTTGCCGATGACCCCACCGAGGTCGGGGTGCTCGGAGCTGAAGAGACCCCAGCGGCTCTCCCAACCCGGGACGTTCCACATGTGGGTCATCCAGAGGTTGCCGAGCTCGGTCATCTTTCCGCCGCGAGCCGCGCACTCGGCCTCGGTCGTGGTCTCGTCACCGAGCACGCCTCCGGCACCGAGGCAGAGTTGCTCGTGCACGTGCCACGGGTCATTGGGTCCGGCGAAGCCGTCCGGCTGAGAGCCGTTGAACTGGAGGTAGCTCAGACCGACGATCTTGCTGTCAGGGTTCGTGCCGTCGTACAGGGCGATCTCGGGCTCGGCGGGGTCGAACGGGTTGATGAGGGCGCCGAACTTGATGTAGTGGGCCGCGATGCAGGGGACGTACGGGGTAATCCGGTGGTACCCGTCGCGCTCTGCGTCCGCAACCGTCGGGTGCGCGGCGACGAAGGCGTTCGACGCCGCGACCTGCGTGGCGAGCGTCTCACGGGTCGGCGCGTCCATGGGCTGGAAGGGGACCGGCCCGCGGTGACCGTGGCCGCTATTCCCGGCGTTCGCGACCCCCGCCTGCTCGCACGCCGACTTGCCGTCGGCCTGGATGACGGCGTCGGTGTGCCCACCGGCGTGGCCGTCGGCCGTGGCGGCGTGCGACTTTCCGGCCTTGGCGGCCGTCGCGCCGTGGCTGTGCCCGGCTGCCTCCTCGCCGCCGTGCCCGTGGTGATCGGACGCGAACGACGGCGTGAGGGCGACTGTCGAGATCACTGCCACCGCCAACCCGGTTACACCGAGCCCGCTGATCGCGAACGACGGGCGCACCCGATGCTGCGCCAGCGCCGGCCGCACCAGCACGGCGAGCGACAGCATCACGATGCCGGCCTCGAAGCCCGACGAGAGAGCGTCGGCCAAGCTCACCGGCTCGGGCGTCCAGGCCTCGGGGCCGATCGGGACACCCCAGACGCGCGACATGACCCAGACGCCGACGATCCCGGCGTTCAGGACGACGCCGGCGGCGAGTAGCCGCCGGGTCGGGCGCAAGACCACTCCCGCCGCCCAGGCCAGCTGCGACCACGCGACGACGGCGAAGAAGGCGCCGTGGGTCCAGCCGACATCGAAGTGTCCCCCGCTCACCGCAAAGTGGATGACCCCCGCCCCGGCAGACAGGGCCGCCAGCAGCCAGCGCAGGTACCGGCCGACGGTTCGCTCGTTGGTGGTCATGGAAGCGCCCCCAAAATCCATACCCAGAAGATTCACACGGCGTGCAAGTTCAGTTTGCGTGTTTCGTCACGGTTCCGTCAAGCGGAGCCTGCCCGCAAATAGAGTTGGAAATACTTCGACAGGCTAACTAGTTTGTCCCTGTGGAGATGGCACGCACACGAACGGGTACACCAGGAAAGCAGCACACGGTTCCGAAACCGGCCCTCCCCGCCCGGCTGCGACTGGCGATCACCCGCCTCGCCCGGCGGCTCCGCCAGCAGGGCGAAACCACGGCGTCGCCGACCCAGCTCGCCGTGCTGGCGACGGTCGAGCGGGACGGGCCCATCACCTTGGGCACACTCGCCGCCGTCGAGCGTGTGCAGCCGCCCACGATCACCGCCGCCGTCGGCCGGCTCGAGCAGCGGGGCCTCGTGCAGCGCCTGACCGATCCGGACGACCGGCGCGTCGCCCGGGTCGAGATCACGCCCGAAGGGCGCCGGCTCCTCGAACAGAGCCGCTCCCGCAAGACCGCGTACCTCGAACGGAGGCTGGCGACGCTCACAGCAGACGAGCGAATCACGCTCGAACGCGCCGCCGGGATCCTCGAGCGGCTCCTCGAAGAGGACGCCGGCGACGCGGCTGCACCGCGGAGCCGGCCATGACGCGTTTGCGGCGCGCCACCCGATACACGTTCCGGGCCATGAGCGTGCGGAACTACCGCCTCTACTTCGTCGGTCAGCTGATCTCGACAACCGGGACGTGGATGCAGTCGATCGCGCAGGCGTGGCTCGTGCTCCAGCTCACGGGCAGTGGCGTCGCGCTCGGAATAACCACCGCGCTGCAGTTCACGCCCATGCTGCTGGCGGGGGCGTGGGGCGGCGTCGTGGCCGACCGCGTCGACAAGCGGCGACTGCTCGTCTGCACTCAACTGGCTGCCGGTCTGCTCGCGCTCGTCCTCGGGCTCGTGACCGTGCTCGGCGTCGTGCAGCTCTGGATGATCTACGCCCTGGCGCTGGCGCTCGGGGCGGTGTTCGCGATCGACAATCCCACGCGGCGCGCCTTCGTCGGCGAGATGGTCGGCACCGAGCACCTCAGCAATGCAGTGAGCTTGAGCAGCGCGATGTTCACCGGGGCTCGCGTCGTCGGCCCGGCGATCGCGGGTCTCCTCATCGCGCGCGCAGGGGTCTCGTGGTGCTTCTTCGCCAACGGGCTGTCCTACGGGGCGGCAGTGGCGGCCTTCGTCGTGATGCGCCGGGACGAGTTCTTCGCCGTCGAGCCCGTGCCGAAGCGAAAGGGTCAGCTCCGCGAGGGCCTCCGCTACGCCTGGTCGACGCCCGCCCTGCGGCTGCCGCTCGTTCTCACGGCCGTGATCGGCACCTTGGCCTGGAACTTCCAGGTCGTGCTGCCCCTCCTCGCCAAGCAGACCTTCGGCGGCGACGCGGGCACGTTCGGGGCCATGTACGCGCTGATGAGCGTGGGCTCGGTCGTCGGCGCGCTCGTGACCGCTCACGAGGCCCGGGCGACGCGCCGCTTCCTTCTCGGGTCCGCGCTGGTATTCGGTGTCGTGCTGGTCTTCGCTGCCGCCGCGCCGACGCTCGCGGTCGAGATGGTCGTCCTGGTCGCCGTGGGCGCCGCCGGTATCGGCTTCACCGCCATGGCGAACGGCGTTCTCCAAACCGAGTGCGCGCCGGAGATGCGCGGGCGCGTGATGGCGCTGTTCTCGGTGGCGTTCCTCGGCAGCACGCCGATCGGTGGGCCGATCGTCGGGTGGGTGTCGGAGCAGCTGGGGCCGCGCGCCGGCCTGTGGCTCGGTGGTCTCGCGACCCTCGCCGTCACCGCCGCCGTGATCAGCAGCATCCGCCGCCATCGCGACGTGCAATCCCCGGCGTTGGCGTCCTAGCGCCGAGCAGCAACTCCACCGGCCGAGGGCGACGGCGCGGGCGGCGGCGTACCGATCGAGGCGTTCGTGGTCGGAACCGGTGCGCGGGCGAGGTGCACGAGCTGCGGCGCGAGCCAGCTTGCCGCCAGGTCGGCCCCTCGTCCGAGAGGTGCATCTTGTCGAACCGCCGCACCGTCAGGCCGTTGATGCGGTCGGTCCACTTGCCTTCGGGGCAGAGGAACCGGTTGAAGTCGATAATCGTCGTGGTCGCGGGATTGCGCGTCGCGACCGCGCGCAGGTTGTCGTTCCAGCGGTTGACCCAGGTCGGGTTGTACGAGGAGCGGTCGATCCGGACCTGCCGGGGCCAGCCGATCACGTGGTACGGCGTCGTCAGCGCCACGACGCGGGCGCCACTCGCCGACAGGACCGTGATCGCCTCCTGGAGCTCGTTGCGCGTGAGCAGGTCGCCCTCGGGCGTGTCGAACGCGATCTCGTGTCCGTCGATCTTGCGGTCGAAGGCGTCGTCGGTTCCGAGGAGCATCACGACGACGTCGGGGTTGAACTGGATGACCTGGAGCGGCCAGCGTACTCGCCACCCTGGTGTGCACTCCCTGCGGGACGGCTCCCAGCCCCACACGCGCTGCTCTCCGACGTCCTGGGTGATGCCACAACCGTCCACCGCCGCGTTCCAGACCGTCAGGCCCTGGGCGGGCCCGGCGCGTTCGAGGCCGGGGGCCATGCTGTTGGCGACGGAGTCACCGACGACCATGACACGCACGGGGCCGGTCTCTCCCGACGGTGCGGTGGGAGCCACGGGCGGCGCCCCGATGTCGGCGGCGGCGACGTCCGAGATGGGGGTCGCGGCGCCGCCCGTCGTCAGGACCATCGCAATGGCGACCGCGCCCGCCGTCGCCGGTGTCAGGAGCCGAAGCCGCAACCCCTTCAGCGCGCCGCGCCGGATCGGCCGTTCGACGAGGTAGAAGGACGCCGTCGCGGCGCCAAAGGTCGCCGCGGCGCGGGCGGCGAAGAGCGACGCGCCGTCGAGGCCGGTGCGCTGTGGGCTGATGAGGACGTACAGCGGCCAGTGCGAGAGATACAGGCCGTACGAGACCTCGCCGACCCAGCGCATCGGTCGGAGCGACAGGAGGGCGCCGAGTGGCCCCCGTTTGGTCTGGGTCACGCTGGCGATCACGATCGCGACCAGCACCGCGCACAGCGTGAAGCCGCCCTGATAGAGCCAGTCGGCGCGCTCCGAGGTGTGCATCCAGATCCAGCCGAGCGTCCCGGCGGCGACGATCGCGGCGGCGTGGAGCGCGTTCGTCGCGGCGCGACCCATCGGCCGCGCCCGGCGCGCCAGCAGCATCGCGAGCAGCGCGCCCATCAGCAGCGACTGCGCACGCGTGTCGGTGCCGTAGTACACGCGCGACGGGTCGGTTCCCGGCTCGTGTAGCGCGATCATCCAGACCGCCGAGCACGCCAGCAGTCCGCCGGTCACCCCGGTCAGCGAGCGCACCGAGTCGCGCCGCCACCGCAGCACGCCGACCACCAGCAGCGGCCACACCAGATAGAACTGCTCTTCGATCGCCAGCGACCACGTGTGCCGCAGGGGCGAAGGCGCCGCGAACGACTGGAAATACGACTCGTGCGAGAACACCTGCCCCCAGTTGGCGATGTAGCCGAGCGCGGACAGGCCGTCGTGGCGGAGACGCTCGAGCTCGGTGGGTGCGGCGACCAGTGCGCCGTACAGCGCGACGGCTCCCAGCACGAGGAAGAGCGCCGGGAGTAGCCGCCGGGCGCGGCGAGCCCAGAACGCCAACGGTGCGATGTGTCCCTCGTCGCGCCACTCGGCGAGCAGCAGGCTGGTGATCAGGAACCCGCTGAGGACGAAGAACGCGTCGACGCCCAGGTACCCGCCCTGAGCCCACGACACCTCGCCGTGGTACAGGAGCACCGCCGCGACTGCGAGCGCGCGCACGCCGTCGAGCGCCGGCATGTAGCCGAGACGCGCGTGCTGAGACGAGGCATGCGACGTCGCCACTGTCGCCACTCGTTTCCCCCCGGAGCACCCGCCCAGGACCGTATGGGCTGGATACGAGGGAGATTCTACCAATCGCGGCGGTCTGAGGCTCGTGAGGCTTTTGACCGGTCTGGAGAGATAGCCGTTTCGGGCTGGGATGGGGTCAGGGCTGGAGCAGGCGCCGAAGCCGGGTGCCGGCGATCCGGACCCCTGCGATCCCCATCGCTGCCAGGTAGGCGGCGTGGAGCAGCAGGGTCCAGTCGACCTGCCCCAGCGTCAGTCCCCGCTCGAGGGCGACGCCCTGGTAGAGGGGCGTGGCCTGCACGACCCACTGGAGCGCAGTGGGGTACCGCGACAGCGGGAAGAACGTGGCCGAGAACAGGAACAGCACGATGATCCCCGCGTTCACGTAGTCGAAGTCGACGTAGGAACGCATCCAGGTCGTCGCGGCCATGCCGAGCCCGGCGAACCCGAACCCGATGAGCATGGCGGCGGGGAGACCGAACACGGCCCACGGCGATTCCACCAGCCCGAACGCGGCCATTGTGACGAGGAAGGCGGCGGCGTAGATCGAGCCGCGCACCAGCGCCCAGCTCAGCTCGCCGAGCGCGACATCGGTCGTGCGCAGCGGCGTGGCAAGCATCGCGTCGAAGCTGCGCGTGTACTTGAATTTGAAGAAGAAGTTGAACGTCGTGTCGAACACGGCGCCGTTCATCGCCGCCGCCGCGAGCAGGCCCGGCGCTAGGAACGCTTCGTAGTCGACGGTCTGTCCGCCCGTGTGCACGGTGCCGACCAGATGGCCGACGCCGACACCGATCGACAACAGGTACAGCAGCGGCTCGGCGAAGCCGGTGAGGAAGATCACCCACTGGCGCCGGTATGCGAGCATGTCTCGCTCGACGACGTGCAAGAAGAGCGCCGTCATTGCGCGAGCTTTCTCGTGAACGTGCGCGTGCCCCAGAGCCACCCGGCCGCGACGCATGCCGCGAGCACGACGACGTGCCCGATTGCGGGGCCAACCTCGATCGATCCGGTCGTCGCGCCCCGGCACAGCTCGACGCCGTGCCACAGCGGTGAAAGAACCGAGAGTGGGCGAAGGGCGGCGGGCAGCTGCGAGATCGGAAAGAACGTGCCCGAGAACAGGAACAGCGGCATCACGCCGAGCCGCATGATCAACGGAAAGCGGGCGTCGGTCTCCTGGCTGGCGGAGAACGCGGTGAGCGGCGCCGCGAACGCGGCCGCGCACAACGCGGCGGCGGGCACGGCGGCGATGCCCCATGGCGAGGGCACCGCGCCGAGGACGGCGGCGACGGCGAGGAAGATCGACGCCCCGACCGCCGCCCGGGCCGTGGTCCAGCCCAGGATCCCGGTGTAGACGTCGGCCGGGCGCAGCGGTGTCGCGACCATGGCGTGAAATGTCCGCACCCATTTCGTCCCCGCCATGATCGGCCACAGAGACTCGGCGGTGGCGCCGAGCATGGCGCTGGCGGCCAGAAGCCCGGCGGCGACGAACGTGAGGTAGGGCACGCCGCCGACGTTGCCGGTGCGCTCCTCGACGATCCCACCCAGCCCGACGCCCAGGGCGGCGAGGAACAGCAGCGGATTGAGCACGTAGAAGGTAAGGGAGCCGCGCCAGAACCGCCGGAAGATGGCGACCTGATGCTCGACCACGCGGGCAGGCAGCGGCGTCGACATCATTCCTCCAGCGTGCGGCCGGTCAAGGTGAGAAACACGTCCTCGAGCGTGCTGCGCCGGACGAGCACCGACTCCGGCTTCACGCCGTCGTGGGCGAGACGCTCGGCTTCGCCCTCGCCGTCGGCCGTGTACACGAGGATGCGGTCGGCGAGCGCCTCGTAGCGCTGACCGACCGCCGCCACGCGTGGCAATGCTTCTTGTTGCTCGTCGTCGGTGCGGAAGCGCAGTTCGACGACCTCGCGGGTCGAATACCGGTCGATGAGCTCACGAGGCGAGCCCTCGGCGACGATGCGCCCGTCGTCCATGATGACGAGCCGGTCGCAAAGCTGCTCGGCCTCGTCCATGTAGTGCGTGGTCAGCACCAGCGTCACGCCCTGCTGCTTGAGCTGGTACAGCCGCGCCCAGACCAGGTGCCGGGCCTGTGGGTCGAGCCCGGTCGTCGGCTCGTCGAGCAGCATGAGCTCGGGCCGGTTGATCAGCGCCCGGGCGACCGTCAGGCGACGGCGCATCCCGCCGGACAGCAGGTCGACGCGGTCGTTCCGTCGCTCACTCAGCTGCACGAACTGCAGCAACTCGTCGGCGCGCTGCCGGATCTCCTGGCGCGGAAGGTCGAAGTAGCGGCCGTAGATCACGACGTTGTCGCGGACGGTCAGCTCGAGGTCCAGCGTGTCCTCCTGGGGGACGACCCCCAGCAGGGCACGGATGCGGGTGCCGTCGGTCGCCGGATCCATCCCGAGCACACGCAGCTCGCCGTCGGACACCGGTGACACACAGCCGATCATCCGCATCGTGGACGTCTTGCCGGCGCCGTTGGGACCGAGGAAGCCGAAAGCCTCACCGCGCTCGACACGGAAGTCGACCGCGTCGACGGCGACGAAATCGCCGAAGCGCTTCGTGAGACGACGTCCCTCGATCAGGGGCTCCGGACACACGTCGCCCGACGCTATCGGCGGTGCGGACGCACTGTTCCGGGTTTTGTGGCGCGTCAGCGGCGCTCGACCCTCGTCACACCGCGGCGCTCACGCCACGTCTCGATGACGAGGTGGTCGGGCGGATCTCCACCGAGTGTGACGAGCACGACCTCGCCGATGTCCGCCCGGAACAGATGGAACGGCTTCGGCGGCTCCTCGCCCTTCTCCTCGCGCTCTTTGCCGGCGAACCAATCAACGATTGCCTGGTCGGTGACCTCGACGGCTCGGCCCGAGATCTTGGCGTCGCCGTCGGCCATGTCCGGATCGGCCGTTGCACTGTGCAACGCGAAACGCGGGTCGCGCTGGAGGTCCCGGGCCTTGCGCGAGTCGGGCATCATGCCGAGCCACAGCTCGCCGTCACGGAACGAGGCCTCGATGCCGCTGATGCGTGGCGAGCCGTCGGCACGCAGCGTCGCCAGCGTCTTGTGTATGTGCGCGGCGAAGCGTCGCTGCACCGCGGCCGCAAGCTCGGGAGCGGACCTCGTCACCTCGCTCCACGTGGCATCCGGCGATCCTGGCACGCCGTCGCACGGTTATGGTCCGGCGCATGTCCGGGAGCCGCGTCGTCGCCTTCGGCCTCGTCGCCGTGATCGTCGGGGCGGTATCGGTGCTCCTGATCGCCGAGCCGGACCTGGGCCCGTACCCGCTGCTCGCGGTGCTCCTGGCATCGTTCGCCGCCCTCGGGGTCCTGCTCGGGCTCGAGCCGCTCCGGCGGTCGCTGAACATGGGCGTCGTGCTCGCGGTGAGCGGCGCGCTTTTGCTCGGCTCGGCGATCGCGCCGGCGCGTTCCAGCGACGACCTGTGGGCATATGCAATGTACGGGCGGGCGATCGTGGTGCACCACGAGAGCCCGTACGTGCACCCGCCGTCTGACTTCCCGGACGACCCGATGCTCGCGCACGTCGACCCGTACTGGCGCGGCACGACCGCCCGCTACGGCCCGCTGTTCCTCGCGATCACAGTGCCGATCGCCGCCGTCGCCGGCGAGCATCCCCTCCCCACGCGGCTGGCATACCAGATGCTCGCGGCGCTGGCGGTGTTCGTCGCGCTCGTGCTCATCGCCCGGCGAACCCGTAACCCCGCCGCGGTCGCCGCGGTGGGGCTCAATCCTGTGACCGCGTACGTCGTCGTGAACGGCGGACACAACGACGCGCTCGTCGGCGTGGCCGTTCTCGCCGGCGTGCTCCTCGCGACCCGCGACCGACATATCCCGGCCTCGCTCGCATTCACGGCCGCCGCTTTGGTCAAGGCGACCGCAGGCCTCGCCTTGCTCGCCTATCTCGTATGGCTCGCGTACCAGCGCGGCCCGCGCGTCGTGCTGCGCGCCGCCGCCGTGGCGGTGGGCGTCACGCTCGTGTCGCTCATCGTCGTCGGCTTCGGAAACGTCATCGGTCCGTTGCTCGGCGCCCGAGAGACTGTGCTTCCCCATTCTCCGTGGACGCTCTTCGCCTCCAATGGTGTCCGGAAGGCGCTCGGCTATGGGTACCAAGAGCTCGGGCCGCTCGGGCGGCTGTCGACGATCGGGATCGTGACCGGCCTTGTCATCGGGGCGATCTTCGTCCTGAGCCGGCTGCGCGACACGACGCCGCTGTACGTCGTGGCGGGCGCGTTGCTCGCGTACCTCTTCGTCTCGGTGTACACGCCGCCGTGGTTCGCGGCGTGGGTCTTCCCGGTGGTCGCACTCGCCTGGCGCTGGCGAGTGAGTCTGTGCACGTTCGGGTTCTTCGCCGTGCTCATGATCGACGACCGCTTCGGCAACGCCGTCTTCCCGCAGGTGTTCGCGAACGAACACAACTTCCAGGTCCTGCTGCGCAATTGGATCAACACGCTGGCGATGATGGCAGCGGTCGCCTCGGTCGTCGTGCTCCTGCTGTCCCTACGGCCGGAACCGGTGCCGGACGCGGAACCTAGGCAGGAACGCCGGTACGTGCCGGCTTCGTGAAGGGGTACGCAAGGTGACGCAGATAACCGACCTGCGGCACCGGATCGTGGATCCCGAAGCCGACCGGACGCTTGCTCCTCGGCATGTAGGCCGTCCCGAACATCTTGTCGATGGCGGGAAGACCGAAGTTCTTGTCGCGCGCCTCGTCGTCGATGGCGTGGTGCCAGTGGTGCCACTCCGGGGTGTTGATCAGCCACCGCAGCACGGGGAAACGGAGCCGCACGTTGGCGTGCTGGAAGATCGCGAGCAGCGTGACGAACACCGTGACGCCGGCGAACACGCCGGCCTCGTACCCGAGCAGCACGAGCGGGAGCACCGTGAACGCCTGCGTGAACGCGGAGTCGAGCGGGTGCAGTCGACCGGCCGCCACCCAGTCCATGAACTCGACGCTGTGGTGGACGGAGTGGAAGCGCCAGAGAAACGGGACCTGGTGCGTGAGCCGGTGGCCCCAATAGTTGCCGACCAGCGCGATCACGACCGCGAGCGGGATTGCGACGCCAACAGGTAGCCAGCCGGCGAGGCCGAACGAACGGATCCACAGAAGCGGGATCGCGGCCGCCACGACCAGCACGATCGTCCCCGCCGTCACGAACAGGTCGTTGACGAGCAGATGGGTCAGGTCCGTGAGCAGGCCGCGACGGAACACGCGCTGCGGCCGGAGCGCGAAGAGCTTCTCGAGCGGCACGAACACCAGGAAGAGCACGGCGATCCCGACGACTGCGTTGCCACGGACCAGGACAGCCACGAGAAGCGCGGCGAGGAAGGTCAGCCCGGTGACGAGGCCGATCCTGGTCGGGCGGTCCGGATCCATCGCCTGATTCATGGGGCTCCCCGCGAGTATGACCTGCTCCTATCAAATCGAGCCCCTCTGATCGGACCGCGGCGGGTGTGCGATGGATTTGTGAAGCTGAGCGGCGACCGCGATGCGAAATAGTGACGCCAGTCTCGTCGTTCGTAGTCCTCGACCGATCTTCACCTGCGAAAGGGGCGACCGTGGCGAATCTCTCGACCGGCAACCAAGCGGTCACGACGATCGAAATCGGCGGCGACCTCACGGTGCGCCGCCTCGGGTTTGGCGCCATGCGTCTCACCGGCCGCGGGATTTGGGGGGAACCGCCCGATCACGACCAGGCGATCGCGGTGTTGCGGCGAGCAGTGGAGCTGGGCGTCAACTTCATCGACACTGCCGATTCATATGGCCCGTTCGTCAGTGAACGCCTCATCGCCGAGGCGTTGCATCCGTATCCCGATGATCTCGTCATCGCCACGAAGGGCGGGTTGGTGCGGCCCGGCCCCGGGCGGTGGCCCGCCGACGGCCGGCCGCAGCACCTGCGCGCCGCCTGCGACGAGAGCCTGCAGCGGCTACGACTCGAGCAGATCCCGCTCTACCAGTTCCACCGCCCCGATCCGAAGGTCCCGTTCGAGGACTCGGTCGGGATGCTCGTCGATCTGAAGAACGAGGGGAAGATCCGCCACATCGGTCTCAGCAACGCGACCGAAGTGCAGCTCGACCAGGCGATGGGGCTGACGCCGATCGTCTCGGTGCAGAACCGCTACAGCCCGGTCGACCGCAGCTCCGAGTCGATGGTCGACCGCTGCGAGGTCGAATCGATGGCCTTCCTCCCGTGGGCACCGATCGAGGGGGGAGGGATCGATCGTGACGCCGTCGTCGCGCGCATTGCCAAGGCGCACGACGCGACACCGCACCAGGTTGCACTCGCGTGGCTGCTCGCGCGTTCGCCAGTAATGCTCCCGATCCCCGGCACCGGCTCGGTGGTGCACCTCGAGGAGAACATGGGTGCGGCGTCGTTGGGGTTGACGCCGGAGGAGGTCGCCGAGCTCGACGCGGCTTGACCAGCGGCGACTAGCTCTGATCCATCCAGGGCGGTCGGGGCGCGTCGATCGGCGGCAACGACGAGGTCACACGCAACTGGTCGTCACCGGATTGCCATCGTTCGTACGCCGCGTCGATTTCGTCCGTGGTGCGCGCCACGAAGTTCCACCACATCAGAATCGGCTCCGAAAACGGGACGCCGCCGAGCAGCAACGCCCTCGTCTCGGTTTCGCTCTGTGGCGCGATCTCGTCCCGATCGGCCCCGAGGTAAGCGAGGTAGCCCGGCTCGACCACGATCGACTCGATCGACAACGCGCCCTCCAGCACGATGACCGCGTGCTCGTAGGCTCGGCGGAGCGCCAGCACGGTGCGACCGGGGCGGAGCACCAGGTCGACGCCGACGTGGTCGGTGTCGCGCCGGGCCGGCGAGACGTGACCGGCGAAGTCGCCCACGATCACCGTGGCACGCCCCGTGTCGAGCTCCATCTCGGGGAGCTCGGCGTGGTGCTCGAAGGCGGCATCTCCGTCGCGAGTGGCGCTCGGTTGCGCGACCCAGAGCTGGATCCCGTGCAGCTCACCTTGGGAACGGCCGGTCGGCTCCTCGGCGTGGGCGACACCGCCTCCGGCGGTCATCAAGTTCAACTGACCGGCGCGGATGACTTGCTCGGACCCCAGGCTGTCGCGGTGGAGGCCTTCGCCCGACACGAACCACGTCACGGTCTGCAGCCCGATGTGAGGATGCGGCCCGATGCCGAAGCCGCCTCCCCCCTTTGCCGATACCGGTCCTGCGTGATCGGCGAAGCACCACGCGCCGACTGTTCGACGGGTCCGGTGCGGCAGCGCTCGTCGCACCCGGAGATCGCCCACCTTCGCCTCCCGACTCGGCAGCAGCTCCAGCGTCGACGCTGGCGCTGCCGGTTCGCTCGTCTCGACCGCGGGGGCGTCCTCCGAAGTGACTGGACCGCTCATCTCGGCCTCCTTTACGCGGCGCGATCGGGCAAGGCGCGCAGGCCGAGCTTCTCGATATGCGCGACGAACAGCTGCGGGTCGTCGAACATCCAGTCGTGGTCGATCGGCGGGTACCCCTCGGGTCGTTCGGCGACGGTGAAGGTGGCGTGCAGCCGCCTCGCGAAGTCCATGCCGTCACGACGATTGAGGATCGTGTCCCGCTCGGCCCACAGCACGTGGCACGGCAGCCCGGAACCGGCGATGACCTCGCAGTCGTAATTGCGATTGGTCCTGAACGCCCACCACGCGGACCACGCGAGTTGAAGAGGGTGCGCCACCCAAGAGCGCACGAACGACGTCACCGCCGCCGGGGTCGCGAGGCGCAGGTCGCCGAGAGGGTGTGAGAGAGCTTCGCGTGCGAGGGAGATCTGGCTGTTCACGCCGAGCGTGTCGCTGAACACGCATTCAACCACCCGTTGGGGGGAACGAGCCGCGAGTCCGAGCTCGAGACCTCCGCCGAAGGAATGTCCGAGCAAGGTCACCCGCGCCACACCCAGGTCGTCGAGGGTGAGCTCCAGGCAGTCGAGCGCTTCTTCGAAGGTCCACCGTTCGGGCAGTACCTGGATCTCGGGGATGACGACGCGGACGCGGTCCGCGAGGAGGCGAGCCATCGGAACGTAGATGCTCGGCTGCATCGCGTAGCCGTGCAGGAGCATGATCGTCGGTCCCTCGCCGACCGACAGTGAACGGAGCGGCCGAGCTCGCGGCGTCATCACGGCACGATCATGCCCGTGTACGGTGCGCGCGTGCTCGCCGGGTCCCCCCTCCGCTCCGGGGTGCTCGCCGACGCCGGGGTCGATGGGCTGGCGCGCTCGGCGGATGGTGTCGAGGCGTGGCCCGTGGGCAGTCACCTCTGGGGCCAGTACGCCGAGCAGATCGCAGATCGTGTCGCCGTGTGCCGCACCGAGAACGTCTCGGCGTGCCACCGCGGCATCGCCGAGCTCGTCGACGGCCCCCTGCGCGACATCGCGACGCAGGGGTTGGGCGAGCCCGCCTCCGCGTTCAAGGACAAGATCAACTACAAGCACCCGGGAGGCGCGGGGTTCCGACCGCATCAAGACCGTGTCGCCTACCCGGGTGTCGCGCAGGTGCTGTCCATCCTCGTGGCGATCGACGAATGCACGACCGAGTCGGGCTGCCTCTGGCTGGCCGGCGGAGTCGACGAGGTCCTGCCGACCGACGACTGCGGTGTCGTGCGCGACGATGTCGTCGCCTCGCTGCGCTGGGAGCCGGTGGAGCTGGCCGCCGGCGATGCCGTGCTGCTCGAAGGGCACGCACCGCACTACAGCGAAACCAACCGCAGTGACCGGCGGCGCCGCGTGCTCGTGGCCAGCTACGCACCTGCGCGCGAGGGCTACTCGCGCGAGCACTACTACTCGGCGCGGGCTGACACCATGCGCCGAGCGGCCGAGGAGGACGGGCGGTTCCGGATCAGCACGTTGGCCGATTTCGACGGCATCGAGGTCGCAGGCGCCACCCCGCCCGGGGGACGCTGCACGCACCCTGCCGTCGCGTAAGGAGCGCTATGGACATCTCACTCGACGGATGGAACATCGTGAGCGGCGACGAGGCCGAATGGATGCCGTGGACGGGCTCGGCGGGTGAGGCGCGCGCCAAGATCCTTGGCAGCGCCGACGGCTACACGGTCGTGCTGGTCGAGGCCAAACCCGGCTACCGCGGTAGCGAGCACGAGCACGCCCACACCGAGTTCAACTACGTCGTAGACGGAACGCTGCGCAACCAGGGCCGGGACATGAAGGCTGGTGACGGCTACGCCGCCGCGGCAGGATCGACGCACGCCGACTTCGAAACCGACACCGGCGCGACCTACATCGTGGTCTTCAAGATCTGAACACATGACCAGCGCTGAGCAACTCGTCGACGCCTTCGGCCGGATTCGTCAGGTCGTCCACGGAGTGGTGCGTGGGTTGACGCCCGAGCAGCTGACGTATCGTCTCGACGACGACGCGAACTCGATCGCATGGTTGGTGTGGCACCTGACCCGCATTCAGGACGATCACATCGCCGAGGCCGCGCAGGTCGAGCAGGTTTGGACGTCACGCGGCTGGGTGGACCGATTCGGGTTGCCCTTCGAACCGTGGGCGACGGGCTACGGGCACAGCAGCGAGGAGGTCGCGGCGGTCAAGGTCGATTCGGGCGAGCTGCTCGTCGCCTACTACGACGCCGTCCACGAGCAGACCATCCAATACGTGGAGCGCCTCGCCGACCGCGAGCTCGACCGGATCGTGGACGAGTCGTGGGACCCGCCGGTGACGCTGGGCGTCCGGCTCGTCAGCGTCATCGAAGACGATCTCCAGCACGTAGGACAGGCCGCCTTCGTCCGTGGCGTCGTCGAGCGCAGCCGATGACCGAGCACGACGCCGTCGTCCGCCGCTCGTTCGAGCGCCAGGTCGGGCTCTTCCACGGCGAGCACTCACCCTTCGCCTACCGCCCGCCGTCACCGCTGGCGTGGCTGGAACCGCTCGACCGCGACATGGTCGTCCTCGACGTCGCCTGCGGCGCCGCCCATGCGGCCGAGCAGGTCGCGCCCCATGTTCGCCAGGTCGTCGGACTCGACCTCACGCCGGCGCTGCTCTCCGTCGGCGCCGATCGCCTCCGCAGTGCGGGGATCACCAATGTTCTGTTGCAGGAGGGCAACGCCAACGACTTGCCGTTCGTGGACGCGTCGTTCGACCTCGTCGTGTGCCGCGGTTCGCTGCACCACTTCCCGAAGCCGGATCAACCCGCGGCCGAGATGGCGCGGGTGTGCCGACCTGGGGGGCGCGTGGTCGTGTCCGACATGGTGGCGCCGACCGCCGATGTACGAGCGACGTTCGACGACCTGCACCGCCTGCTCGACCCTTCCCACGCCGGCGTGCTCCTCGAAGCCGAGCTGGCCGAGCTCCTCCGCACGACGGTCGGTCCGCTCACCTACGGAGAGACATCGGAGCCGATCACGCTGCCCGTCGAGCACATCCTGACCGACATTGCCGATCGCGACGCGATCATCTCGGCGATGCAATCCGAGCTCGCGGGCGGGCCGGCGACCGGCTTCGACCCTGTCACCGACGATGACGGTCGGATACTCGTCTCCTTCACGAGCAGCGTCATCCATGCCACGCGGGAGCCCGTGCGCTGAACCCAGGCCGCCCCGCGCGACCGTTCGGCGGCGCGAAGCTGGGCGCGTGGAGAAGGTCCGGGTACAGCAGGGCGAGGGGCAGTCGCCTGCCGCGATGGAAGCAGCGCTGCGCGACGAGGGGTTCGAACCCTTCCGCTGGTCCAACGCGGCCGGTTACCACTACGCGCCGCATGATCACGATTACGACTCGGTCATCGTCTGCACCGCCGGGACCATCACGTTCCACGTCGAAGGACGCGACATGGTGCTCCGTCCCGGCGACCGAATCGACCTACCTGCCGGCATTCAGCACGCCGCGACCGTCGGGCCCGAAGGCGTCGAATGTCTCGAAGGAACGAGCTGAACGCTGGCCGCGTCGGCGCCACGAGATGGCAGCCTTGACGTATGCCACGCACGCCCATGTATCAAGGGCGGCGATGACGTCCCGGAGGGGGGCGCGCCGGCCCCGAATCAGCGCCGAGCTCCGTGAGCGGGATGTCGTCAAGCCGCTCGAGCTGTTCTTCGACCTGGTGTTCGTGCTCGGGTTCACGCAGTGCACCGCGCTGATGGTCGCGGAGCCGACGTGGCAAGGAATCGTGCGCGGGATGCTCGCTCTCGCCATGCTCTGGTGGGCCTGGACGGGTTATGCGTGGCTGACGAGCGTCATCGATCCCGAGGAGGGCGCGGTCCGGATAGCGATGTTCGCGGCGATGGGCGCCCTGATCGTCGCGGCGCTGTGCGTTCCTGAGGCGTTTTGGTGACCGCGCCCTTCCTTTTGCGATCGCCTACGGGGTCGTGCGCGCCGCGCACATCGCCCTCTTCGTCATCGCCAGCCGGGAGAACGCCGGTCTTCGCCGTTCAGTGGTCGGCCTGGCAGTCAGCTCGGCGATCGGGGTCGGATTGCTGGTCGGCGCGGCGTTCCTCGACGGTGTCGGGCAGGAGGCGCTGTGGGGGGTCGCGATCCTGATCGACTGGGGCGGCCCCGCAGTCTTCGGCGTGGCGGGATGGCAGTTGGTGCCGGCGCATTTCGCCGAGCGGAACAACCTGGTGATCATCCTCGCTCTCGGCGAGTCGATCGTTGCCTTGGGGATCGGTGCCGATCTGACGCTCACCGCCGGTGTGATCACGGCGGCCGTGCTCGGAGTCGCGCTGGCCTCCGCGTTGTGGTGGACCTACTTCGATGTCGTCGCGCTCGTGACGGCCCGGCGTCTGACACTGGCGACCCAAGGTCGCCAGCGCAACGCGCTAGCGAGGGACTCGTACTCGTATCTGCATTTCCCGATGGTTGCCGGGATCGTGTTGGCCGCGGTCGGGCTCAAGGAGACGCTTGGAGACGTCGACGATCCACTCGAAGCCGTCGAAGCGTTCGCGCTGCTTGGCGGCGTCGCCTTCTACCTGCTGGCGCACGTTGCGCTGCGTCTCAGAAACGCACGCACGATCAACGTTCAGCGTCTCGTGCTGGCCGTGGGGCTGCTCGCGGCGATCCCGCTTGCGACGACGATTCCCGCGCTGGCGACGCTCGCCGCGGTCAACGTGCTGCTCTGGGTGATGATCTCCTACGAGACTTTCCGGGTGTACGACGACCGCCGATTCCGCCTGCGCCATGGACTCGAGGTTGACGTACCAGGGCCCCTCGGAGGCGAAAGGGCGACGTGAGCGCGTCGATCGACCTCCGACCGAGCAGAGTCGCGTGATATGGCGTTCGCAGCCCTCGCTAGTGGTGACGGGGCTGTCCTCCTCCGCGCGGGTGCCTGAACGCGGTTAAGACGCCGGCGTGCCCGCTTGACTCAGCGCATTGACCTTGGCCTCGAGCGCTTCGACCGCCGCGTTGGCCTGGCCTATCAAGGCGTTCTTCTCATCGACGAGCGCGCTTCCGCGCCCAAGCGCCGCGTTGAACGTCGAGGGGTTTGGGTTCGAGAAGCTGTTCACGGCGTCTTGGTTCGCGTTGATGAGCTGGTCATCTTTCTGAGAAATCTGCGACGCGAGGTTCAGCGCAACATCGGCTGCTCCCGCCACCTCTCCCGCCTGGGCCCGCCGCTGCTGCGCTTCCTGCTCGGCCACTTTGGTGGCACGGCGCTGGGCCACCAACTGCTCGCTCTTCCTTTCGCGATCGCGCTCGGCGTCAGACCTCGAGCTCACTCCAACGATCATCACGCCGATTCCAATGCCGAGCAGGACAAGTGATGCGAGCGCGAGGACCAGCCAACGTCGGTTGATTCGCGGCCCGGCCGTTCCGGCGGCCGACGCCTCGGCAGCCGGCGCGGAGGACGGAGGTCCGGCGTTGCTCATCGAGCTAGCGCCTCTCTCAGCTTGCGTTCGGCGTCCTGCGCTTGGGTCAGTGCCTGAATCTGCTGACTCTTGAGCGCTTGCTCGTCGCTCAAAACCTGCCTCCCTTGGCTGTCTACGGTGGCGTTGGCTCCGCTCTCGTCGCCGGCGTTGAATCGGCCGGTGGCGTCGGCGAGCACGCTCGTGAGGTCGTCGTCCTTCTGTGTGACCTGGTTCGCGGCGTCGATCTCCTTGTTGACTTCGTCTGCAACCTTTCGTCCCTCGTCCACGACCGTGTTGATGTCTCCTTGCGCCGCGATCTGGCGGGCTTCGGCCGAACGCCGCTCCTTGGCGAAACGGTCGGCGTCGTCGCGCGCTGAGGACGCCGATGAAAAGGCCAGCAGCCCGAGCACGATCAGGACGATCGCGATAGCGCTGAGTACGAGCCCGGCCACGAGGAGGGGCACGTCGAATCGGTGCCGTCCTGCGGCCGAAGGGGAAGGTGTAGCGCCTGGCGGCCGCGAAGATACCGAGCCAGACGGACTGATGGACTGCCCTGAGTCGCTCACGTCACTCGCTGCTCACTACGTCGTGCCGTCAGGTTCGTACCATGAACCCAGGCAAGGCACAACAACCGCCGGTTGGCCAGCCGCTCGCACGACGGCACACATTCCATACCTGTCGCTCGACGTGGACGGGCGCTTCATGACACGAAATACCGTGACCTCGCCGCTGGGCGTCATGCGGCCGATCATGTCGTCGCCGCGAGGACTTTCCGGTCAGCGTTGGGGGAACGTGGTGGTGTGCCCGGACGGTGTGATGCGCCCGATCCGATCGGTGAAGGGATCTGCCACCCACAGGTTGCCATCTGGACCCGTGGCGATCCCTTGCCAACCACCGACGGCGGCCGTGAGTGTTGTGATGTCGCCCGATGGTGTGATGTAGCCGACCCGCTTGTTACCAGAGTTCGTAAACCACACGTTGCCGTCCAGGCCCCCCGTGATCCCCCATGGGGACATCACGTCCGTGTCGGTGAACATTGTCATCTCGCCGGCAGGCGTGATCCGGCCGATCCGATTGCCGAACGTGATCGTGAACCACACGTTGCCGTCGGGGCCGGCAGTGATCCCGGATACGTTCCCCATCCCGTCAGAAGCGTTCGTGAACGTCGTGATCTCACCTGACGATGTGACACGGCCGATCCGGCCATGATCGTTGGTGAACCACACGTTGCCGTCGGGCCCGCCGGTGATCTCCAGCGGGAAGTTCACACCCGCGTGCCGGCCCTTCAGCGTCGTGATCTTGCCCGACGGCGAGATCCGGCCGATGCGGTCGTTCTCGGGACTCGTGAACCAGAGCGTGCCGTCGGGTCCCGTCGTGATCCCGGTGGGGTCTCGTACCTTGTCGGCCGGGTCCTTGAACGTTGTGATCGCGCCTGAGATCGTGATTCGGCCGATCCGGTTATTGCCGGAGCTGGTGAACCACAAACTCTCACCCGGCCCAGTGGTGATGCTCGTCGGTGCTCGCACCTTGCGGGCCGGGTCTCGAAATGTCGTGATCTCACCTGACAATGTGACCCGGCCGATCCGATCATTGTTGATACTGGTGAACCAGAGGTTGCCGTCAGGGCCGGTGGCGATATCCGAGGGACCGTCGATCCGCGGCCGGGGGTCTGCGCGGGAGGACGATTCCTGCTGATCGCGCTCCGCTGCGGGGAGCAACATCGTTCCGCCAGGCGTCGCAGCGGCGGATGTGCCTATCCATACCGCGGCAGCGCTCACGAACCACGCCCACCCACGCCACCGGACCCTCAGCACGCGACCTGCGGTGCGGAAGCGCGGCTCGCGCGCGGCTTCCCGACGAGGGTCGCCCTCCGAATTGCTGGTCAGCTGGCACCTCGCAACAGTTCGAGGCTGCGGATGGCCATGGCAAACAGAATGCCTGATCCAGTTTCAACACTGAGGGCTCTTCGGCGCCGGATGGTGCCGAGCATGCGCTACAGCGTGGAGACCCGTGTTCGGCAGGGGGCGTTACGCCGGCGCTGGGTCGGGCGGAGTGAGTTTTCGCACGGAGGTGATGGGACTTGAACCCAGGACTTCTACGTTGCGAAGGTGGCCCGGCTCGTGCGTGGGGTTTCGGCAGTTCCATCGGTGCAGGTCGGGTCGGGGCTCCTGTCCATCAGATACGGTCCCGGCTGGCCGGTCGGGTCGAGTCAAGTTGACAGGGTGTTGACAACCATTCCTGATGGCTCCAAGACGGCAGTCGTGATCAGCGCACTGCTCTTCACCCACCTGCTCGAGCTCTTGGACCCGGAGTCATGTGCGCAGGTTCGAATCCTGCCGAGGGTGCTGACGGTCCCGTTCGGCGACACCGCTGATGAGGCACCATGCACGTCGGCCTGAGCGGCTCGCGTGGTGCGTCCAGTTGGGCTTGGTGGCCGGTCGACGTGAACCGGTCACCAAGCCTTGGAGATCAGGCGAGGTCGAAGCGATCGAGGTTCATGACCTTGTCCCACGCCGCCACGAAGTCACGCACGAACTTCTCCTTCGAGTCGTCACATGCGTAGAACTCGGAGATGCCTCGGAGCTGGGAGTGCGCACCGAAGACGAGGTCGACGGCGGTGCCGGTCCACTTGACCTCGCCCGTCGCGTGATCGCGACCCTCGTACACGTTCTCGGTGGAGGCGGACGCCTTCCACTCTGTGCCCATGTCGAGCAGGTTGAGGAAGAAGTCGTTGGTCAGCGCCTCGGGCCGGTCGGTGAACACGCCGTGTTGGGTTTGTCCCGAGTTGGCGTTCAGGGCCCGCATGCCGGCGACGAGAACCGTCATCTCGGGAGCGGTCAGTGTCAACAGGTTGGCCCGGTCCAGCAGCAGGGTCTCCGCCGGCAACTTCTCTCCGGATCGGAGGTAGTTGCGGAACCCGTCCGCGTACGGCTCGAGCACGCCAACCGATTGCACATCGGTCTGCTCCTGCGAGGCATCCGTGCGCCCGGGGGCGAACGGGACCGTGACGTCGTGCCCGGCGTTCTTCGCCGCTTGCTCGACGGCCGCGCACCCGCCCAGGACGATCAGGTCAGCGAGCGAGACCTTCTTCCCGCCGGACTGTGAGCCGTTGAAGTCCTGCTGGATCCCCTCGAGGGTCTGCAGCACCTTGGCCAGCTCGGGCGGGTTGTTGACCTCCCAGTTCCGCTGGGGCTCGAGGCGAATCCGGCCCCCGTTGGCCCCGCCCCGCTTGTCGGTGCCGCGGAAGCTCGCCGCCGACGCCCACGCGGTGGAGACCAGCTGGGAGATGGACAGTCCCGAAGCGAGGATCTTGCCCTTGAGGGCAGCGATGTCCTCTTTCCCGATCAGCTCGTGATCGACCTCGGGGACGGGGTCCTGCCACAGCTGCGGCTCCGGAACCCACGGCCCGAGGTAGCGCGAGAGGGGACCCATGTCGCGGTGCAACAGCTTGTACCACGCCCTGGCGAATGCTTCTTCGAGCTGGTCCGGGTTTTCGTAGAAGCGCTTCGAGATCGGCCCGTAAGTCGGATCCAGCTTCAGCGCCAAGTCCGTCGTCAGCATCATCGGCGCGTGCCGCTTCGACGGGTCATGGGCATCGGGCACCGTGCCCTTAGCCTCCGGATTCTTGGGGGTCCACTGCTTCGCACCGGCAGGGCTCTCGGTGAGCTCGTAGTCGTACTTGTACAGGTTGTCGAGGAACCCGTTGTCCCACTTCGTCGGCTCGTTGGTCCACGCGCCCTCCAGCCCGCTGGTGATCGTGTCGGCGCCCTTGCCGCTGCCGAAGGTGTTCCTCCAGCCGAGGCCTTGCGCGTCGAGCGGGGCACCCTCGGGCTCCGGACCGACGTACTCCTCACTGACGGCACCATGGGCCTTGCCGACCGTGTGGCCGCCGATAATGAGCGCAACCGTCTCCTCGTCGTTCATCGCCATGCGACGGAAGGTCTCTCGAATGTCCCTGGCGGCAGCCAGCGGATCCGGTTGGCCACCAGGCCCCTCCGGGTTCACGTAGATCAGGCCCATCTGCACGGCGCCGAACGGATTGG
>WNGE01000795.1_pt1 | contig 40918 bp, 32 predicted proteins | sample 5400651 | NCBI WGS metagenome assembly WNGE01 (sample SAMN13153370, study PRJNA577476) | soil metagenome | isolation source: 60 cm soil or saprolite under grassland replicate 2 | place: USA:California | collected 2016-06-15 | reverse complement strand
CCACACCTCTCCCGCCCCTACGACTGTGACGATCTGCCCCAAAAAACCTACGGTTGAAAACCCGGCCCTGCGTGGGACGCGATAAATCGGGTCCCTACAGCATATCGAGCATGGTTTCTATGCGCATACCTCGTGACCCTTTGAGTAGAAGCATATCGCTGCTTTTCACTTCCAGTTTGAGGAGTTCAGCGGCAGCGCGTTTGGCCGCCTCCAGTTCTACGCTATTCTCAACATCGGCGTCAAAGTAATAGACATGCTCTGCTGGCATCCCGGCTCGAATGGCTCCCTCGACGTAGTAGCGCGCCTCATCGCCGATGGCAACGAGATAATCGGCAACGTCTACTAGAGCCTCTCCGCTCGCACAGTGCTCCGCTCGTGCGTATCGACCTAACTCGAAAATGTCTCCCAGGACGACCCAGCGTTTTCCCCCAGAGGCAATGGAGGCGTCGCGCATAGCAGTGGTAATGGCGATAATCGATTGGCGATTAGCATTATATGTGTCATCAATAAGCATACTCCCATGAGGGCCAGCTTTGATCTCTCCGCGTCCCTTCGCGGGAGCCAGTGCCTCCAGTGCTTCCCGTATGTCTTGCAGCGACATATTCGCGGCGCAGCCGGCGGCAGCGGCGGCGAGCGCAACGGTGACGCCGTGCTCTCCCGGGATTCGCAACTGTATATGTACCTGTTCGCCCTGATAACTGAGGGTAAAGTGGCGTCCTCGCAGCGTATCACCGCCGATATCGCTGCCGCGCACCTCAGCGCCCTCGCCAAGACCATAATATAAGACCTGGGCTTGCGTTTTCTCGCTCATCGCCCGTACATTGCTATCGTCATAGTTGAGGATAGCAATGCCATCATCTGGCAGTGCTGCCGCCAGCTCGCTCTTGGCGAGAATAACCCGCTCCTGCGAGCCAAAATAGCCCAGGTGGGCCGCGCCCACGTTTGTGATAATGGACCAGTTTGGCGTAGCAATCGTCTCGCAGAGCCACGTTAGCTCACCTACCCACTGGGCGCCCATCTCTAAAACGGCGTAGCGGTGCTGGGGTTCCAGGCGCAGGAGCGTCAGCGGATAGCCTAGTTCATTGTTATAGGATGCGTATGTCTTGAGCGTGGAGCCGTGCTGACTGAGCACAGCAGCGACGGCTTCTTTGGTACTGGTCTTGCCGTTGCTGCCTGTAATACCAATGAAAGTTGTGTTTTTCTGGCGTTGAGCCCGGGCGCGAGCGGTCGCGTGCAGGGTTTTTACAACATCTGGCACAACGATCTGTAGAAAATCAGCGGGAACATCGCTTGAAGGCTCGTTGCAAAGCACAGCGCCGGCGCCTACCTGTGCCACGTTTGGAATGAAACTATGTCCGTCGACGCGCTCTCCCTTTATAGCGACAAAAAGATCTCCCTGCCCAACCTGGCGGCTGTCGTGATGCGCAGAGGGAAAGACCTGTTCTGGATTGGCGGCTATGCCATTGTGGAAACGGAGCGTTCCGTCATCGCTTTGTAGTATGTCGTTGAGGGTGAACATCGGTGTCCTCTTGTTGCTCTTTGTTTTAGTTGTGCTGATTATATCATATGCGTGCAGCGTGATATACTGGTGCACTATACAGAGTGTATGAAATGTTTGTGGGGCATCAGCTAAAAGGGAGTGGTAACGGCGATGAGGGGGCCGATGAATCGGCGGTAATACGCATCAACCTAAGAAAAGCCCATGCAGACAGACCCTTCGCTGCGGCTCAGGGTGACAAGGGACCCCTGTCATGCTGAGCGCGGCGAAGCATCTCGAAGCCCATGCAGACAGACCCTTCGCTGCGCTCAGGGTGACACGGTGAGGCAGCGCAGGTTGATGCGTATTGGGGCCGATGAATCGGCGGTGGGCGCGATAAATCGGCCCCTACGGTTGGTTGGCTGCACCCCATTACACATGATCGAAGGAGCTTTAATTGATGAAAGCAGTAGTCATTACCAGGCCGGGTGGGCCTGAAGTGTTGGAGATACAGAACGTCGAAACGCCGGAACCACTCGGCGATTACATACGCGTACGCGTGCGGGCGGCGGGACTCAATCGCGCCGACCTCTTGCAACGTGCCGGAGGATATCCTGCGCCAGCGGGATCACCCTCAAATATCCCTGGACTTGAATTTGCTGGAGAAGTCGATGCTGTTGGGTCACTGGTGCGAGCGTGGAAACCTGGGCAGCGAGTCATGGGCCTGGCAGGCGGCGGAGCGCAGGCGGAATATATCCTGGCACACGAGGGCTTGTTGGTAGAGATTCCCGAGAACCTGGATTTTGTCCAGGCGGGCGGTATCCCAGAAGTCTTTATCACGGCGCACGATGCCCTCTTTACGCAAGCGGGTTTGCAGATGGGTGAACGCCTGCTCGTTCATGCTGCTGGCAGCGGTGTCGGTACTGCCGCTATCCAACTCGCTCATGCCGCCGGTGTCACAACATTCGGAACGTCGCGCACACCCTCCAAGTTAGAGCAGGCGAAGTCCCTGGGACTGGACGTGGGAATCTCTCATCAGAATTTTGCTGCCGAAGTGAACCGCCTGACAGAAGGTGCCGGTGTCCATGTCGTGCTAGATTTCATCGGCGCAGCCTACCTGGAGCAGAACCTGGAGGCCTTAACGACCTGGGGCCGCATCGTCTTCCTGGCCACAATGGGTGGCTTTCAGGCAAACGTCAACCTGGGCATGTTAATGTCCAGGCGTATTTCGATGCGCGGCGTCACGCTGAGAACGCGCATTCTCGAGGAGAAGCTGGCGGTGACGCGCCGCTTTACCACAAGCGTCTTGCCCCTGCTGGCAAGCGGAAAGGTAAGACCAATTATCGATCATATGTATCCTCTAGAGGAGATTGGGGAGGCGCATAGAGTGATGGGGGAGAATCGAAATTTTGGGAAGTTGGTGGTGAGGGTGGATTAGGATTGTTCAGAGTGTGAGCGTAAGGGTGTGGGGGCCGATAAAGCGGCGGTGGGCGCGATGCCTGTTCATACGCTGCTCACAAGGATGTGCTTGCAAAATGAATGCGTTCTCACTACACCATGGGTAGTGACCAAAGAGACCCACAGAGGGTGAGCGTTCATCCTCATTTATAGAGTATTACCAAAGGAGAGAGCGATGACACAAACAGATCTTTCGAAAAGGACGCCGGAAGAAGTATTTAACCATCACGGACAGCCTCTGGGCGCAGAAGACCTCGAAGCTATTCTGATGGATTATGCCACCACAGCCACATTAATCAGCCCTGCAGGTGTGCTCCGCCCAGCGGCTAATCACCTATATTAAGAGCCAGAAAGATTAACATCTGCAGTTTCTAATTGTTCAAAGTTTTTATCAACGAAATTTCGAATTGTAGTGATCTTTATCTCTTTGCCTAAAGTTTCTCGCAAAAGCTTTTCTACATCTTGCTCTTGTGGAGTAAGGGGCGCAACATCAACGAGGAACGTAGGCTTGCTTTTATCGATGATCCTATAGTAAGTCGAGACCAATATGGGACTTGATCCATTTTTAGCATCCGCTTGCCAGGATTCAGGCTGTAAGTGAAACCATAGCCTTAGTTTATTTTTCTCATTGTGACGACCAGAAAGACCACTACCAAGGAACACCTGGTGTGGAAAGAACCTTTCCTCTGGTCGCCGTTTATTCTTACGTTGTACTCGGGCGACACCAACTTGCTTGTCTATAGGCATTTGCTCGGTCTGATATCCTTTAATCATCCTCGTAGAGGATATCTCTGCCTCACGCTCATACTCGTCATCAGGTTGACCCACGACTAAATTTTCCTGCATCGCCTCCTTTGCTCCTTGCTGCTGTATCACATGCGTTAATTCATGCGCCACCAACCTCTTGCCTTCCTCTGTTCCTGGCGTATACTGTTCGGCACCAAACACCACATCTCTCCCTACTGTATAGGCCAGCGCATTTACTGCTTTCGCCGACTCTGCCGCCCTCGCCTCCGTATGCACGCGTACTCGACTAAAATCATAGCCAAATCTCGGCTCCATAAACGCCCGTGTCGTTGCATCGAGAGGCTGGCCTCCGCCGCTACTGAGCACATCGTGAACTATTGGGGGAGCATAAGTTGCTACATATGCTTCCGGCTCTCCGCTCTGTTTGCGCATAAGGGAGGCTTTTCTTTCATCTTCGTCATCAGATAGAGGAGAATTCGGATCAGCCATACGCATCACCTGCTCGGCCACCTGATCCGCTTCTTGCTCATAGACATCCCCTGGCTGGTTGACCGTGAGTTTCGTTTGAAGCAATGGCGGGTGTGAGGAGTAAACAGGTATTTGGCTAAAATCGTGGCCGAAGCGGGGTACCGTGTTAATGGCAGTGTTCGAGGAAGAGACATTTTCTCGAACTGGAGAATTGCCCTGTGCGGCAGCTGAGGCTGAAGGAGGCTCGAACGCTCTTTGAGAACGATGCAACGTGGACCGTTGATTACGGCATGCCGAGCATTCGCCACCAGCGATGGTATGCTGACCGCATGCACATGTACGTTGTAAAAGTCGGCTACCGGGCGATGATCCCGTCAACGTTTTTTGCTGTGTTTGGACTTTCGCATACGCTCGATCATTCATATTGCCACCCTTTGGTATACCTTCATATCTCATCAGAATGTATACTAGACAATGCTCTATTTTCACTTTGTTGCATAATCGGCCGTTTTCTGAGACGCCTCTCAACCATATGAATGAGCCTCCATTCTTGGGGCTCTCCATCCTTTAGGATACTGGTGGCGAATTGTAAAACTGAGCATGATTCTGAACTTCCATGCTAAAGTTTCAAGCTTGATTTTTTAATTCGCCACCAGTATCCGGAAGGATGGAGAGCCATCTACGAGGGCAAGGCCTTTTCTAATATGAGCAGCCCGGTTTCTTCTTCTCTCCCAACAATCATGGGTATATTTGTACTTTCGCTGGTACGTATACAAAAATAGGGATCATCGTTCAACCCCGCTTGGAAGACACTCTGTGCGGATTCACAGTAATCCAGCACCTTTGGCGGTTCATAGGCGTGATAGAGCGCAATGGCCGCGTTGACGCTCTCATGGAAATGCAGGGGCGCTTCTTGTTGGGACTCTTCGCAAGCACGCTGCAATTCAAGCGCGAGATAGCCGGCGCACACAGCATCATCAAGCGCGAAATATTCCAACTCGCCTGAACAGACGAGGGCAATGTTGCTTTTGCGTTCGCGCGCCAACCTGAGCGCATGAGATGTCACCGCCTGAGCATTGTAGAAACAGCCCGCCAGGCGGATAGTCTGTGCGGGGCAGGCGTAGAAGGCGCGGGTGCCATTGGTGGTGGTGAGAATCAGCTCACAGCCGGAGAGATCAAGCTCTGAGAATTGGACTGGTGAGTTCCCATAGTCAAAGCCCGGCAGGGGCTTGACGTTTCGTTCACCACACAATAAGCGCCCTGGCACTTTATGAGCGGCCTCTCGCGCCTCTGCAACAGTTCCCGCGACGAGGACGCGCGCCGCTCCCTGGTCAAACATTACCGCGAGGGTGGTCGTGGCCCGGATGACATCTATGACAATGTAGATATCGTCCTGTTGTGCCTGGCTTACCTTGCTCGCAACGATTTCGCTTGGGGTAAAAAAGACGTTAAGTTGCACGTTATGTTCTCTATTTCCTTTTGCTAATTCAAAGGGTTCCTGGCATCTTTGAGGTCAAGCTTTCACACCGACTCTATCATTATAACAGCCCCTGATGCAGCTACGCACGCTCATACGTTCGCAAACGAAGAAAAAAACGCAGTTGACTCTTGATAAGCGCCGCAAAATCACTCTTTAGGGTGATGTGCCAGGAGATGTTTTCTCCGTATTCTATGCATAGCAATACATGAGGCAAGCTTTTGTCTTTTGTAATATAACATGGTATGATGAGTTACATAGACTGTAAGGAGGGTTTGTCATGATTCATCTTCTTTGGCTGGTAGTCGTTGCTCTCGTAGTCCTGTGGTTATTAGGTTTGATCTTTCGTATCGGGGGAAGGCTCATCCATTTTCTGCTCGTTGTGGCTCTCGTCGTTGTCGTTTTCAACCTTATCTTTCGTATTTAACCGGGGCCTGAGAGAGTTACATAAAGGGAACGAAGGCATTACAACAGGATTCAGGCAAAGTCGGAAACCTGCTGTAATGCCTTCGTTCCCTTTATAGAATATTTGTCCCTATTTCTCCAACTTCTTTTGTCGCTCCATATCGCGTAACTCGACTCTGCGGATCTTGCCGGAAATCGTTTTGGGCAGAGACTCCACAAACTCAATCTCACGCGGATACTTGTATGGGGCCGTTACACTTTTGACGTGCTCCTGTATCTCGTGCGCCAACTCGGGAGAAGCTGTGTAGCCGGGAGCGAGAATGATATAGGCTTTGACGACTTCGCCGCGCATCTCGTCGGGGCTGGCGATGACCGCCGATTCCGCAACGGCAGGATGCTCTTTTAAGGCGCTCTCTACCTCGAAAGGACCGATGCGGTAGCCCGCGCTGATAATCACATCGTCGGCGCGGCCTACGAACCAGAAGTAACCATCTTCGTCTTTGTAGGCGCGGTCCCCGGTGATATACCAGTCGCCGCGGATGCAGGCGTTGGTGGCATCGGGATTGCCCCAATATTCTTTGAACATCCAGGTCGGTCTTTGTGGTTTGACACGTACCGCTATATCGCCTTCTTTATTCGGTGGCAGCTCACTCCCATCGTGATCAATAACGCTGACATCGAAGCCAGGTGATGGTTTGCCCATGGAGCCTGGTTTGATAGCCATTGGTGGGAAGTTGGCACAGAGCAGCACGGTCTCGGTCTGGCCATAGCCATCGCGAATGGTCATGCCTGTTTTCTCTTGCCAGATTTTGATGACTTCAGGGTTGAGGGGTTCCCCAGCGCCGACGCAGTGGCGCAGCGCCTTGGGCGGATGCGTTTTCATATAGGCCATCGGTTCGTCGAGGACGAGCATACGATAAGCGGTTGGTGGAGCACAGAGGGTTGAGATGGGATACTTGTTGAGCATTTCCAGTGTTTCGATGGGGTTAAACTTGCCGCGCGCGTCCTGAATAAACATAGCAGCTCCCATAATCCAGGGTCCAAAGAGGTTGCTCCATGCCGCCTTCGCCCAGCCCATCTCTGAGAGATTCCAATGCAAATCGTCCTCGTGCAGATCAAGCCAGTATTTCCCGGTGATGCTGTGGCCGATGGGATAACTGGCATGGGTGTGCAGGACCATTTTGGGATGGCCTACCGTACCGGAGGTGAAATAAACCAGGCAGGGATCATCGCTGCGCGTTTTGGGGCCGTTATATTCGGGGGATGCCTCGTTGACGATCTGGTGGTAGTTCGTCCAGCCCTCGCGTTTAGCGAGGCCAGCATCGAGTTCAACTAAGATCGTGTATGTAATAGTCGGGCAATGCTTGCGCACTTCGTCGAATTTGGGCGCGCCTTCACTGTCGGTAATAAAGCCCGATGCTTCCGCCACCTCAGCGCGGAACTGGATATCTTTTGGGGTCAACAGGGTTGTGGAGGGAATGGGAATAGCTCCCAGTTTCATTAACCCAAGAACGCTCTCCCACCATTCCGGGAAGCGCGGCAGCATAACAAGGATGCGGTCTCCCTTTTTGATGCCGAGGGTGGCAAAGGCGTTGGCTGCGCGACTGGAGCGCTCGGCAAAATGTGCGTAGGTAAGCTGTTTCTCTTCGCCATGCTGTCCAACCCAGAATATAGCCAGCTTGTGCGGGTCGGCGGCCCATTTGCCGATTACGTCTGTAGCGAAATTGAAATATTCGGGGACTTCCAGGTGAAAACTGCGGCGTTCAGCCTCATAATCCGTCATATGCGGGGTTTTGGAGGTGGTCATAAACAAAGAAGCTCCTTCCACGGTGGGATGCAAAAAGTTACGTAACGTCGTTGTTTGGGTACCACTTCTTTGTATCATACCACGTCAGGCACAGTTTGTAAGGAGCATTCCTCAGAGCCCGAACTCGATGTCTTTGAAAGCTGGGATATAGACCGGTGCATCGGTGATCAGCGTGTCTGTCGTCAGAAGCATGGTAACGATGCTGACGGCATTTTGTAAGGCGGCCCGTGTCACCTTCGTGGGGTCGACGATGCCAGCCTGGAACATATCAACATACTGACCAGTAGTGGCATCGAAGCCGTACCCAAAGGGTTTTTCGCGGACGTTGGCAACGACAACTGGGCCTTCGTACCCTGCATTTTCAGCGATCTGGCGCAGTGGCTCTTCCAAAGCCCTGCGCAGAATATTTACCCCTGTCATTTCTTCCGCTAACTTTGTCTTGATGCTGTCGAGAGACGGGAGTGCGATTACCAGGGCAACACCACCACCAGGAACGACCCCCTCTTCGAGTGCTGCACGTGTTGCCGCCAATGCGTCCTGCGTACGCAGCTTCTTCTCCTTCATCTCGGCCTCGGTAGCGGCCCCGACTTTGATCACGCCAACGCCACCGGATAGATTTGCCAACCGCTGCTGGAGTTTCTCGAGGTCGTAGTCGCTCACGCCGTTAGCAAGCTGTGCACGAAGTTCGCGTATACGAGCCTGAATAGCCTCTTGACTGCCACCGCCGTCGACGATCAAGGTTGAATCCTTTGTTGTGGTCACGCTACGAGCGGTTCCCAGGTCGCTTATGCTTGCATTTTGTAGCCTGGTGCCTGTCTTCTCGCTGATGACCCTTCCTCCCGTTATAATGGCAATATCTTCCATCACTGCTTCACGACGGTCGCCAAAGCTCGGCGCCCTCACTGCCAGAACATTGAAGACACCTCGCGTCTTGTTTACCACCAGCGTGGTCAGTGCTTCCCCCTCGATATCTTCTGCGATAACCATCAACTCTTTCCGGCCAGCTGCCATCAGGCGCTCTAGCAGCGGAAGCAGATCTACAGTGCTGGTGATCTTCTTGTCGGTAACCAGAATGTACGGGTTTGAGAGCACGGCCTCCATGCGTTCCTGGTTGGTTGCCATGAAGGGCGAAATATAGCCACGTTCAAACTGCATCCCCTTGATATACTCTATCTCGGAGGTCAGGCCGCGGCCTTCTTCTACCGTAATAATGCCGTCTCTTCCCACGTGATCAAGTACCGTAGCAATTGTCTCACCAATGTCGGGGTCGCTGGCGGCAATGGTGGCGACCTGAGCAATCTCCGCATGCGTCTCGATGGGTTTGCTCATGGTCTTGATCTCTTCCACCAGTATCTCAACCCCGCGCTCCAGGCCATTACGTAAGAGCATCGGATTTGCCCCTGCAGCAATATTCTTCAATCCCTCAGCGAGAATTGCCTGCACCAGAATGGCTGCGGTGGTCGTTCCATCGCCAGCCATTTCATTGGTTTTGATAGCAGCTTCTTTGATCATTTGGACGCCCATATTGGTAAAGGGGTCTTCGAGATCGATGCCGCGGGCGATGGCGACGCCATCGTTGAGGATGCTAGGTGCGTCAAGCGGGTGGTCTAAAACGACGTTGCGGCCCCTTGGTCCAATAGTTACCCTGACGGCATTAGCCAGCGTGTCCACTCCCTTCTTGATGGAGTATCGCGCCCTGGCATTGAACTGAAGTTGCTTTGGCATAGAACTGTACTCCTTCCACTGGCATCAGAGAATGAGAATCGCAGAAGCCTGATATTTCCCTCGCGCTGTTCCAGCAGCACGAAGTGCATACTCAATGTCGTCAACTTTGGGATGGCTCGATCGATTCGCGCCAACCTGCCCGAGCATGTCTGTGAGTTGGGTCAAACTGTGTCACCCACGTAATCTGGAGCACGCGATTGTTGCCCGCCTGCTCTAAGATATGGGCCGTCCAACCTACTACTCGACCGACGGCGAAGGTGGGGGTAAAGAGGTCAGCAGGCAACCCGACCGCGGCTAAGAGGATAGCGGAGTAAAAAGCGACGTTGGTGTGCAGGTGTCGACCAGGCCTCTGCTGTTCAAGCAAGGGGAGTGCCACTTCTTCGACGCCACTGGCCAGCGCAACCTCCCGCGGGTTGGCAATGCGGGCCATCTCGCGCAACGCTTCGGCACGCGGATCTTCCGTCTCGTAGATGCGATGGCCGAAGCCCATCACACGCTCGCCCTTCGCCAGGGCGCTACGTAGCCAATCCTCGGCGTGCTCTGGGGTCCCGATGGCCTCGAGCATGTCCTGGACCTTGGAGGGTGCGCCCCCATCCAGCGGACCCTTGAGTGCTCCCAGCGCGGCGACAACCGCCGACACGAGGTCGGACTCGGTACTGGCTACGACGCGTGCGGTAAAGGTCGAGGCAGTGATGCCATGCTCGGCGAGAAGCACCAGGTAGGCATCCAACTGCTTGACCTGCTCGTCGTTGGGCACCTGCCCAGTGAGCAGATAGAGGTAGTTGGCGACATGCCCTAACTCAGATCGTGACTCAAGTGGCTCGAGCCCATGGCGCAGTCGGTGGAAGGCGGCCAGGAAGAGCGGGAAACGAGCCGTGACCCCAATGGCTTGCTCAAGGGTCGGCTTCCCTTTGATAGTGATGGCACCCCAGAGCGAGACGGCTGTTCGCAGGGCATCCATCGGTTCGATCGTCGATGGCAAGTCGCGCAGGAGTTGCACGACAGGTGCGGGCATGGTGCGCTCTGCCACCAACTGCGTTTTCAGATGGGAGAGTTCCGTCTGGCTTGGCAGGTGCCCAAACCAGAGCAAATGCGCGACCTCCTCGAACGTCGTTGTGCCGGCCAGGTCGTGGATGTAGTGGCCTCGGTATAGGAGTTGCCCAGCCTTTTCCTCGACCTTGCTCAGTGTTGTCGTGCCCACGGCCATCCCCTCGAGCCCACCCCGACCCGGTTTGGTTGCTACAGCAGTGGTTGTGTCTTTCTGTGGATTGTCTCCTGTTCCTGGCATCGGTGTTGACATAGCACACTCACTCCTTTACCATATAAGCGCCCATATTCTCCAGTGGATCATCAAGCTCAATCTCTTTAGAGATGGTCACGCCATCATGCGTCAAGGTGGGGATTCCAAACCTATTGTCAATCGCAATATGCGTCCTCGGGGGCCAAGAGTGTATTTGTCAGCCCCGGGAGGTACCCCCAAGGGGTACCTTTAGATCTCAATTGTCACCTGAATATAAATAGGCGACACTTACGGCCGCCCTGCTTTACATGTTACGCATCAGGGAACGAGAATACCTCGACCACGCAGCTTGCCACTATCCAAATCATGGATGGCGTCGAGAGCTGCATCAAGAGGATACATGGCTGTGTGCAATTGCACTTTGCCCTGCGCTGTCAGGGTCATCAGCTCGGCCAGGTCATTGTAGGTTCCGACGAGGTTGCCGATAAAGTTGATCTCGGTTGAGATAATGTCGATCATGAGAACATTGAGTTTGCCGCCGTAGCCGATGACATAGTAGCTGCCAGCACGGCGCAGCATGGCAATTCCGTCCTCGATTGCGCCCCCCTCACCAACAAAGTCGATCACTGCCTCAGCACCCTGTCCATTGGTGATGTCTTTAACCTGCGCAATCTCGTTTCCATCAACGACGACGGTATGATCGGCTCCCCATTGTCGTGTTAATTCGAGCGCCTCGCGAGAACGATCAACGACGATAATTTCCGCGGGAGTAAGCGCCTTGAGACATTGAATACCAATATGGCCCAGCCCACCGGCTCCGATCACCACCGCTTTCGTCCCAGGATACAGGATGTTCGCTGCTTTCTTGACAGCATGGTAAGCGGTCAGACCGGCATCAGCCAGGGCTGCAATGTCTTTGGGATGCAGGCTGGGATCCAGTTTGACGACCGAGCGGGCGCTGGTCTTAAGGAAGTGGGCCATCCCTCCATCCACGCCGACACCCGGAAAGGCGGAGTTGATGCAGTGGACATCGTCTCCGGCCCGGCAGGCCCGACAGAGGCCACAGGTGATCAGGGGATGCATAATCACGGTGTCACCCACCGCCACATTGCTGACCGCCGAGCCAATCTCTTGCACCCAGCCCGCGTTCTCATGGCCGATGGTGTAGGGCAGGGTCACGCCGGAGCGATCGGCCCATTGCCCCTCAATAATATGCAGGTCGGTGCGGCAGAGGCCAGCACCGCCGATACGGACGATCACATCGAATGGGCCGGTCACTTTTGGTTCCGTCACGTCTTCGACTTTGGGAAGTTCGTGATAGCGGTGTAAACGGACTGCTTTCATAGGTACTCCTCCATAGGTAGTTCTTCTGGACCAACAAAGCGCGAGCCGGGCAGACCCCACTCGCGAAAGAAGTCGCCCGTTGTCCGGCACAAGGTGACGTTGACCTCATTGCCTGCTTGAATCAAAGACTTGCTTCTTTGCCTGGCTTTGGCAACGCTGGCCAGCGTTGCTTTTGAACCGTCCCCTTGCATAATAAGTGGCGCGTTAAGGTCGATGGGTTGCGCGCGGTCTCGCTGCACCATGCTCTGCTGCGAGGCAGCAAGCAGGGCTTGTCGAGTGGAGTAAGTGAGGAAGGTGATGCGTTCTTCCTGTTTGCCACGGCGGGGTATATACTGTACTGCCAGTGGATCTGCCTCAATATCTGGTATGAGACGTCCCTCGGCATCCAACGAGCCGATATCACCGATACGGAGCCTCAGCAACTCCGCAAGCTGGAGGCCACTGCCAATCAAGGCCAACAGAATCACGCGTTCTGCCCCCTGCTGATCCGCGGTCGACAATACTGGGGCAGAAGAGATGCCTGGTAGTGGTCGCCATGGCACGTCCACGCCGTTCAAGCGAAACCAGATCTTTGCTCCCATTGCGAGAGCAGAGACCTGTCCTTCTGTATAGCCAGCGAGTGCGGACGCAAAAGAGGCGAGAGCCTGCTCGGCCTCGGCCGGGTTGGCCTTCGCTTGTTCTAAGAGCATCTCAAGATCGGTGTGTCCCGTCATGGCGCGGAATCGCTCCAGGCTCGCGACGGAGGTGCGCACCCATGACGGTTCGCGGCAGCGCACCGCGAGGATGTCTGCCATGCGGCGAACCGATGGGAAGGCGAGGAGTTCGCCTTCCCGCCGGCCTGCAAGAATCCGTGTCGCGTTCATCGGCGGCCCCTGGCATTGATCGACTCTTGAATTTTCGCTTGCAGGAAATGATCGCGCAGCACTACCTGGCACGACGCCACACCGGGAATAGCCTCAACGCGTTTGCGAATTTCCTGCCCGATGCTAGTAGCAAATTTCGTCGGACACAGGGGACTGGTCAGGTGGAAATGCACAGTCACCTGCCCATCGACCACTTGCACCTCATCCAGGAGACCCAGCTCTGCCAACGAACGGCGAATTTCTGGGTCGCGTGTTGAGCCTGCTGCGGCTCGCACAGCCTCAAGATCAATCTCCCTTATCATTGTGTTTGCTTTCTCGCTATCTTGTGGCGGCTGTCTTTTCGTAAGCTCGCTTGCGCTGAGCAATCTCGTCGTTTTCCAGGCTCTTGAGCTTGCTCGCGATATCGATGCCGTAGAGCCGGGCGATGTTGCCGCCGATGATCTTCTGCTTGATCTCATCGGTGAGATCCACTCCATATTCGGCTTTCAGGTCGTCTGGCAACTGGAAGGCCATAAAATCATCGAGCAGCCAGTGCGGATACCAGATGGGGAAGTCGGTCCCCCAGATGATCCGGTCGGGCCCGAGCCAGAAGAGCAGATTGGCCATGATTTCGGCAAAGTGGCGGGGATTGTTGTGGACAAACATGTTTGCCACTGCGAGCGAGCCGTACACATTGGGGCAGCGCGTCGCAATCCAGCAGAAATCTTCGAGGCGCGGTAAGCCCACGTGATCAACAATGAAGTTCAGTTCGGGGTACAGCCAGGCTGGCTCGTCAATGTCTCGAACATCAAACTTGGAGAGGGAGAGGGGCTCGACAGCGGGACCTTTGTGGAAGTGCATGTGCTTCACGCCTAGCTCGATACACTTCTCGTAGAGGGGGAAGACCATAGGGTCGTTTGCACTCCATCCGCGCGACTGGCCGCGCCACTCAGCGGTATACCATTTGAAGCCTTTGACACCACAATCATTGATCTGACGTGCCACCTCGTCTACCGCGTTCGGCATGCGCGGATCAACGCCACCCAGCGAGATGATGCGCTCTGGTGCGCGTGCTCGCATGGTCATATTTTTGTCGGCGGAACAGAAGCCAGTGTGGTAAAAATCCATGAGGACCTGGGTGGAGAGAATGGTCATATCGGCGTCACCCTTGATAAACATCTCCTCAAGATACCAGTCAGGGTCAACCTTGCGGAACTGTTTTTCGTAGTCCATCGTCCATTTCTTATCCGGTGGGTTAAAGCCAGTATGGAACGCGTAGAAGGTTTCGATGAAGGCTTCACCAAAGCGGTTCTTACAGTTTTCTTTGCTGGCATCCCAGAATCCAGTATGTGCATCGAGCACAAATGATCCGTTCTTCATTAATCGATCCTTTCGGTTGAGTGCAACGAGGGAGGATAGGCCTCCAGCGAGGCCCTTCCTCCCTACCTAATGGAAATCAACTTAGTGAGCGGGTACTTCGGCTTGGTCGAAGCCAAGGTATTCGGCAGCGTCTTCAGGATTAGCGAAGAGGAGCACCCTATCGTCGAGCCGCACCTGTCGCCCATAGTGGGTCGATGTCTCAACCTCGAAATCATAGACACCGTACTCACCCGGTTCCAGACCGAGGGCTTCGCCGATCTCCTCCATGTCAAACTCAAGCATCTTCTCCCCATCGACGCGGATGATTGCTGGAAACCTGGTGATCTTCACGTTCGGCTTCTTGCTCATGACATCCGCGATGATATTCCCTTCGACGCTCGCGCTCATGGTCACTCCACAGAGGTTTGATGGCTCGCGTGAGAACGTGAAATTGTAGGCGGAATGAGTACCTGAACTCGCAGTTTTACTCAAAGCTGTACCTCCTTTGGCAACTCTAATCCAAGTTTCGACAGGATGGATTCAAAGCGATGCTTGGCCCTCTCATATGCCTCTTCAAAGCGCAATACTTTTAACTTCGGTTGCGACCAGAGGGGCTGAAGTTGACGAGCTGCTGCGACACTGTACGGAACCCAATGGCTAAGCCACTCTCCTATGACGCGCTTATTCTCTTCCCCATACTCAGTATCGTCGATGAGCAGCTTAAACAAGTCTGTGGTATACGCCAGGTTGTGCTCATAGTCGTATTCAGCTATTCCGTACAGAACTGGCGTTACGTAATCACCATGGGGTGCTGCTAACTGCAACACGAACTGGCTGCGGAAGAGTTCGCCACAGAGAGGCTCAAAGATGACGTTGGTAGCGAACGTCTGCTCGGCCCAGTCGGGAGTGGCAGTCAGGCGCTCGACGTTCTCGCGCACACCGAACCAGTCGGGATCGTTCTTCCAGACTTGCTTATGCACTGAGCCATTGAAGTTGGGGATGTCTTCGCTCAGCGCCAAGTTGTAGAGCGCGAGGTCCTGAGCAAAGCGAAGCTTGTCCATACCATTCACACAGATCGCATTGTTGATCATGTTCGACGGAGCATCCCGCTGAGCTGGCACGAAGACATGCATCCCAAGCCCAAATTCTGGGTGCATCCATGCACTCACATGCGTCTCGACACACTTGACCCAACTCGTATCCCAGGTTGCAAACACATCCTGGCTCTTTGCCATAGCAAGCGTCTGTTGGATCTGGCGTTCAGTATTTGCCTGGCGAGTGTAGATGGTTCGGTGCCATTGCTCATTGGGGTCACGGAATACATGCCAATCAGACGACTTCACCTTCGTCCAGGTCTCGCTAAACCCTGCAACCCCATCGGCAAAGGCATAAAGCCAGCCCTGCAAGAGATATCGTTTGGGATCGGGCTGAACGTCAACCGTCACGTCTTCGTACACGCTGGCGTGACGTCCTTTGGGCGTAAAGTAGTTATAGGATCGGCTGTCCGATCCCGAGAACTTGGACGCGCCCGCGTCCGCGTTCGTTATGTGAATTGCTGGCCCTGTGCTTTGGTCTGCTACAGCGGTTGGGTCTGCTACGGTGGTTGGGTCTGCCATAGATTCTTTCCTCCATTTCGAGCTGGGTACCCACGAGGGGCACTCCTACCGAGCTGGGTACCCACAAGGGGTACCCCTACCGAGCTGGGTACCCACGAGGGGCACCCCTACAATGAGCTATTCTACTTTTCCTGTGGAAGTGAATTTATCAAAGAAAATGCGGTCTTCGCTAATGCCCTTGCGGACAAGAACTGGAATTGCGGCATCGATCATGGGCGGTGGGCCACAGAGATAGGCCTGCATCTGGGTTTGACCGGCCTCCAGGTTGCGGTCAAGGACCTCCGTGATCAGTCCTGTCTCCCCGTCCCACTCATCCTCCGGCGTAGCCATTGACAGGGCTGGCACAAAGCGGAAGCCGGGTAAGCGCTCTTCCAACTGTTGCAGACGGTCCAGGTAGAACAGATCCTTCCGTGTTCTGGCTCCATAGTAATAGGTGGCTTTGCGCTCGATGCCGCGTTCTGCCATACTGTTAAGCAGCGACCAGAGCGGTGCCATTCCAGAGCCACCGCCGATGCAGATGATATCGCTGTTCGACTTCTCACGAAGCATGAAGACGCCGTACGGCCCCTTGACCTCCAGTTCCTGACCAATACTGATACCGCCCTCCAACAGACTCGAAAATCGACCACCCGGGAAGATCTTGATCATGAATTCCAGGTGGTCGTTGGTGAGTGGGGTATTGGCCATAGAGTAGGCTCGGCGCTCGTCGCTGCCGGGAATACCGATATCAGCGTACTGACCAGCAGTGAACAGCATCCTCTGCCCTGATTCGACGATCTTGAGCACGAGACGCTTGATGTCATGGGTGAGTGGTTCGATTTCCTCAACGATGGTTTGCAGAGTCACGATGGGGATACCTAAGCGAAGTATGTCCTCATCGTAGTTGATAAGTTCAACTTCCAAATCGCTGTACGCGTGACTACGGCACAGCAGGACATATCCCTCTTCGCTCTCGTACTCTGGCAGTGCAAAGGTGGAGTATTTCTCCATCTCTAAATCGCCATCAAGAAGGAACGACTTGCAGGCTGAACACTGCCCCTCCCTACACCCATGGGTCAACGCCACACCTTGACGAAACGCTGCATTGAGCACAGTTTCGTCTTCGTTCACTTCGATCTCAATGCCGACTGGTTGAAAGCGAACTTTGTGTGTAGGCATACACCGATTCTTTCTCAAACTAGGTGCAACCCTGCGGTCGCCATACTGGGCTGTAGGAGAGGAGACAAGAGCATGTCCCTCCTGTCCCTCATACATCCATGTAGAGGTCTCAGTTGCCAGGGACGAAGTCCAGGGAGGACAACGTCCCTCGCACATAAGGCGAATACCCTGCCTCACTGCTATTTAATGGTGAAGCCCTCTTTATACCCGACCAACCATGCATCGCGCTCTTCGGGTGTCATCTTGTTGAGTAGCACATTCGGGCTCTGGAACTCAATGCCCTTGAGGTGATCCAGGGTCCACATGTACTTGTCGTCGAAAATGACGTGTGGCTGCGGAATGAGCGTCTTACCATCAGGGCGGACGTAGCCTTGATCCTTCATGACGTCGGGCAGCTCCCACCCGTGGTAGCAGGTTTCCCACTCGCGCAAGCCGACCAGGCGTCCCATGGCTGGGGTCTCGCGGCCCTGATAGGAGCCTCGGAATACCTCTTTATCGGTCCAGTGGCATGTCTTGGAGCAGTACGTTCTCACCTGACCATCTACAGTATCCATGATCGTATCTTCACGGATCATGCACGGGACCATACACGTCCAGCAGCGATGTGGATACACGTACCCAACGTCCTCAAAGGCAATAGGCTTGTGCCCATTGGGTTTGGACAGACGCGCATAGTGCTCCCACCACTTGCCGTACTCGTTGTACCAGCCGGGGTACTTAAACTCAAACCATTCGAAATCTTCCTCGGTCAATGGATCAATGCGCCAGAAGTTGGCGAACCAGCCAGTGGCGAAGAACTGGGCTGTCTTATGCACATAGCCTTTTTCGGTGATACGCTTCCAGGCCTCCTCAACATCCTCATGGTGGATCTTCAAACCATACTTCTCCAGCGGCATCAGATAGCTGCGGTAGTAGTCATCGTAGATCCAGCGCCGCCACATCTCTGCATAGCTCTCGCGATTCTTGCGACGGTCCTTCGTTCCGTACTCAATGAAGGTACCAATTGCCGCGTCGACGACGCAGTGGTTGTTCCAGAAGGCGTACTGGAGGTCGCGTTCCAGCAGCAGTTGGTTTTCAGGGTCGGCCAGAGCCATCAAGAGCGTGGCATAGCCATTGCTGATGTGTCGTGACTCGTCGGATTGGACCGAGAGGAATACTGTGGGCAGGAGGTAGTCGCCATTAGCAGCGGCCTCTGATGGCATTGCCACGAACAACGTGTTCGTGAAGGCGGTTTCGGCGACAACCTGGAGGTAGATGTTGGCCGCTGTGATCGCGTCGCCAGTGATGAAGCCCTCAGCGAACTGTCGCCCGATGGTCCCCGCATAGCACCTGTCGAAGGACTTCTCGGTCGTGTCAAATCCGGCAGGATCGATGTAGTTCTTCATGTAATAGCGCTTCAGGTGCATCTGGATGGTCGAGTGACGTACTTCGTCAATCATCTGAAGTGCCAGTCCGTTGTGGAGTGCTGGGTTGGGTACTACCGAGGTAAGCAAGGGCATAGCACGAGCCGCGGAAATCTCGGGGAACGGAATGATGCCCAGGAAGAGCTTCATCCACTCCATCCAGCGCGGTTGCGTCGAGCGGAACATATTGCCACGGAGTGCTCCGTCCATAGCCCCCATGGAGCGATCATCTTTCTCCTCCTGCATGGGGAAATAGGACTGCATGACCTGTTTCAACGGTTCCTTCTGGGGAGCCTTGTTAAACTTGTAGTCGGTGGGATACTTCTTCACTGGCGTAACAAACGTTGGTTCCCAGGAAAGTTCCTGGATCTTGTTGTACGCCTTAGTGAGGCTTGCGCGAGCCATAATGTTTCTCCTTGTTTGACTAACTCTTGGATGTTGCACATTCAAGGTGCTTGCAACGTCTCCAATGTGTCGGAGCAATACTAATTTTTTGGGGCTTCCTGTGTCGCGATACACTCACCTGAAAATGAGCACACCTAGTCGACAGTGGTCTTGAGTGTGACCGCTGATGATCTCGGGACTGCAGTGAGCGAATAGATAGCGATGTATGGGAGTCACTTTGCTCTAAGCAGTCAGCGTCATTGGCCTGGTTACAGATGGAAAGCTATTTTATTAAGAAGGTGAACTACGAAACGACGGACAATTTTTTAATCCTGTTCGCGCTGGACTACTACAATATTAACATGAGATTGGTGAGGAGAGAGTGAGAATAAATGGTGTGGCGGTGAAAAAACGGTGAAAAAAAGTAACCCCTCGCTTGCTTTGCATAGACATAGCTAAGCAATATGATACATAATACTTATATATCTGCATCTTGTATCAAAGAGTAAAGTTTTATCAGGCCTTCATATCATTCGTAACACAGAAGACTGGCACTGTTGTCGCCATCCCTTTTACAGTGAGGTAGAGGTATGCCTAATCAACTTTATCGCGCTAATCTTTCCATCGCCTCACCATCGGAGATCGAACGCACCGCTCGGCAGTTGAGGGTAATACGCGAGGAATTCCTGACCACAGGAGCCCATGCTATGTATACTCCTCGCTCAATAATCCTGGAGTCCTGGCAGCGCTGCAACGACTTGCAAGTCAACCCCTCGCGACGTTGTGCGCCGCTTGCTATCGCCAGGGAGTCCCAGCTCTCCAACCTGCGCGACGCTAATGAATTACTCAGATTGGCCACACGCTCGGTAATGGGCCGTCTAACTGACTTCCTCGCTGATTCAGGTTACGTGATTGTGTTGAGCGATGCCAAAGGTTGTCTACTGGATGTAGTTGGCGACGCAGGAATCCGTCGCCGGCTTGCTCGCATCGACTTCATTCCTGGAGGCAATTGGAGTGAAGCCGCGGCTGGCACCAACGCTATAGGCACCGCCCTCGCTGATGGTCATATCGTGCAGTTGATGGCGGCAGAACACTTTTGTGATGGATGGCAAGACCTTACCTGTACGGCAGCGCCTATCCGACATCCATTTACAAGCGAGATTATCGGTATCTTAGATGTCACTGGCGCCTATCATCTCATCCGGCCGTTTCTCACCAACTCTTTGGCTGTAGCTGTCATGGATATCCAGCAGCAGTTGCAAACACTGCTTATTACCACGCGTGGCGTGCCAACCCATTTCCTGGGAACTATCACCAGTTTTCCCAGTAATACCAGCCCTCACGAGATCAACATGAACAATAATACTTCGCAGCATCATAGGGACGAAGGGACCCGCTTTATCGCGTCCCCTACAGTGGACGATATGCGTTGCCAGCTGAACCTGCAGGAACGCCGAGCCTGCGATGCAGAACGCCTGGCGGCGGCAGCAGGAGCTATTAGTGCGAGTTTAGATGTAGATATCACCCTGGAAAAGGTGGCTGAGCAGGCCGCTCAGCTCTTTCAACTCGAGGCTGCTGCTACCTGCCTGTATGATGAGGCAGAAGGAAGCATATCGCTACGCATCTGGTCTAAGCAAAACACTCAACCGTCTTTCGACATTCACTCGCTGGAAGCGCTGCTCACGCGGACCGAGGCTTTCTCACTCATTCAGGAACGCGGTGAGCCAGTGATCATCGACGATGTCCATACCTCTTCCCTTTTGCCGGCAACCCTGGTGGAGCAACTGGGTATTCGTTCGATAGCGATACTGCCCCTGACGACGGCTCGTGGTGTGATAGGCTTCATCGCTGCCCCGAAATGCACCTGCTACCACTGGGTTGTCGATGATGTACGGCTCGCCCTGGCTTTCGCGGCTCAGTCAGCAACCGCCATTGAGAATGCCAGGCTTTTTGCTACCCTCCAGCAACATAATCGCCGTATTGAAGTGATCAATACTCTCGCCCAGCTTCTGAATACTCTGCCTGATCCTAACCAGCATCTTGACGTGATTCTGAAGCGTATCACCGAGATCATGGAACTTGACGCGGGCATGATTCTGTTACACGACCAGCGTATAGGCGATATATCCCTTGTTGCCCACTTTGGGCTACCTGTTATGACGTCCCTCGACATTTCAGAACAGTCCCTGAGACCTCTACGCGAGGTGGCTGGCCTTGTAGTGGCGCTCGGAGAATCGCTTCTGATCTGCAGCTTAGAGGGAAATAGGGGCATAGTGCATGAGCCTCTGAGTGATGTGGGCCTTTGCGAATTGATGGCGGTTCCGCTAGTTGCAAGCAGCACAATTCTCGGTGTCTTGCTCGTGGGGAGCCATAGCCTTCGCAAACTGTCGGAGGAAGACCTCTCGCTGTTCACTACCATTGGACAACAGTTAGGCTTGACTTTGTCGAACGCTCAATTGCTGCGCTCCGCGAGCGAGATGGAGGCACTTCGTGAGGCTGACCGACTCAAAAGCGGGTTTATCGCTGCCGTTTCACACGACCTACGATCACCACTTACCGCCATCCGCGCCTCAGTTGATAGCCTGCTCGATCAGGGAGGTATTCAGTCGGCCAGGGCACAAGAGCACCTATTGCTCAACATCGCACGACAGACGGGTCGGTTAGGACGGCTGGTTGACCAATTGCTCGACCTTTCACGAATAGAGGCAGGAGTACTCGCATTAGACCGCGACTGGACAGAACTGCCGGCACTCATTGCCGATACGCTGGCGAAATTTGAGGGGTTGAATAGCGGATGCCGTGTAGAATGTGATCTAGCGGAAGATTTGCCACTGCATTATGTGGACCCCGATCGCCTCGTCCAGGTGCTTTGGAATCTCCTGGAAAATGCCAGTAAATATGCTTTGCCTTGCTTGTCAATTAGAGTCGAGGCCAGTTGGACAGGAAGTGAGGTGCTGATCGGCGTCGCTGATCGTGGCCCCGGCATACCTCCAGAAGAGCACGAGAAGATATTTCACCATTTTTACCGGTTGGATAGGGACATCAGGACGCATACACAGGGTAGTGGACTGGGCCTGGCAATCTGCCAGGGTATTGTGCATGCTCATGGTGGACGGATTTGGGTAGAGGATCGACCGGGAGGCGGAAGTATCTTCCGCATTGCCTTGCCCTTACCAACAGCCGATCGACTTGTGCTCGAAGCATTGGACGATCATGAATTGTGTGGCGTAAGTCTAAAGGAGCAATGATGCTATGGGCCATGCAAAACAACGTATTTTACTCGTGGATGACGACCCTGGTATCATGGTAGCTGTGAAACAAGCTCTGTCCACCCACGGTTACCAGATGACGACCGCTACAGATGGTAAAGAGGCTTTAGACTCTTTCGACCGCGAACCACCAGAGCTGATCCTGTTGGACTTAGTGATGCCCCAATGTAGCGGCCTGGAAGTCTGCAAGCGAATTCGTGAATACTCCGCCACTCCTATTATTATCCTGAGTGTCAAAGGTAGTGAGGCTGACATCGTATCTGTCCTCGATATGGGTGCGGATGACTACCTGGTGAAACCTTTCCGCCTGGCCGAACTCATTGCCCGCATCCGAGCGGTTCTGCGTCGTGGGAGCACTATGGTAGCAGCCAAAGTCGTTTGTGGTGATTTGGAAATCGACACTGAGATGCACAAGGTCTCTGTTGCGGGCCGTGTTATCACACTCACCCCAATAGAGTACGCGCTATTGGCCGAGTTGGCCGGAAACGTCGGCCGAGTATTGACCACACGTCTGCTTGTACAGCGTGTATGGGGTTCCCAATATAGCGATGCAAACGACTACGTCAAGGGCGTTGTGCGCCGTCTGCGCGTCAAGCTGGAGCCCGATCCCGCCCACCCACGCTATATCATCACTGAGCCACATCTCGGGTACAGACTGAGCGATAACTTATCATGAACTCCCGCATGTATAACAAGGGCTTGCAGCTATCTTCAACCAGAAATATGATTGTTCCATGCTCGATTTCTGTGAACGTGTCAAGCATCTGCACAGGCAACTTGGAACCATCGCATCACAATCTCCACACAAAATTGTGACCAGGTAGCCCATATGTAACCCTGGGTAGCACACCTATGATACAATTGGGGAAAGGTTGTTGAGCACGCAGCATTACGACAAGCTGTGCTTCAGCGACCTACATGCCTCTTTCCTGGCATCAACGGACATTTGACAACAAACTTCATGTTGATCTGGTGCTCACACGGGATACCAGGTTCGTTGGTTGCCCATTCCCAACAATTGTAAAACAAGGAGTAACTTAATGCACGTTAAACTCGATTCCCTCAAAGAGAAGGGTTATGTTGTCTTGCGCGATTACGATGGCCCACCGGTTCCTAAAGAGGAATGGATGAGCCTCGAATATATGGACTGGAAAAGTGGTGGCGATACCAATTTTGCCCCGATTGCTTCCGCCTTTGGCGAAATGGAGTGCCACGGTTTCTGGGATCACGGCAAGCCCGACAAGGATGGCATGTGGACGAAGAACGCTGAGATGTGTCCCACGCTAGTACAGTGGGCGCAGAATGTGGGAGCCAATTTTGGGCGCGTCCGCATCATTAAACTCAATCCCAACACGGAGGCGGAGACGTTCCATAACCTGCACCTCGACGACAACAACCGTCTCAATCCCGATGGCGAGGGCTGGGTTGTGCGTGCATGGTTGGAACTTTCCGATGACCCCCATTCGTACATGATTCTGCGTGAAGACAAGGACGATCCCTCAACCGAGTCTCGCGTCTCGATGCCCAAAAATCGCCAGCTTGTCATTGATTCGCAGCGCCTCTGGCATGCTGCATGGCATGCAGGGCCAGAGCCGCGCTATGCGTTGATCGTTTCGTTTGAGAGTGGCGAAGCCTTGCAGCGCTGGATGGAGAGCCAGGCCAAGACAACCTCCGGCGTGCGCTAAAGGCTTCCAATGAATAATTGCGGAATGAGCAATTATTCATTGGAAGCCTTATAGTAGGGGCCGGGCTTGCCCTGCCCTAGTGCTCGGTGTGATTACACGCAGGGCGGGCATTTTGCAGGGCGGGCATTTTGCAGGGCGGGGCAAGCCCGGCCCCTACATTTTATTTAGAGCGGGATATTGCCGTGTTTCTTTGGAGGATTGCTGTCCCGCTTATTTTTCAGCATTTCGAGGGTTGTGATCAGCTTTATCCTGGTAAAACGCGGCTCGATAATCTCGTCAATGTAACCGCGACTGGCCGCGATATAGGGATTGGCGAACTTCGCCGTATATTCGGCGATCAGTTCTTTGCGCCGCTGATCGGCGTCCTTCGCCTTATCGATCTCATCCTTGAAGAGAATATTGACCGCTCCTTCAGCCCCCATCACCGCAATCTCCGCCGTGGGCCAGGCGTAATTGATATCGCCACGCACGTGCTTACTATTCATCACGTCATACGCGCCACCGTAGGCCTTGCGTGTGATGACCGTGATCTTCGGCACCGTGGCCTCACAGTAGGCAAAGAGCAGCTTGGCGCCGTGGCGGATGATGCCATTGTGCTCCTGACTGACCCCTGGCAGAAAGCCCGGCACATCCACAAAGGTAATGATGGGGATGTTGAAGCAATCGCAGAAGCGCACAAAACGCGCGGCCTTGTCGGATGAATTGATATCGAGCACCCCTGCCAGTGTCCCTGGTTGTTGCGCCACAATGCCAATTGAGCGACCATTCAAGCGGGCAAAGCCCACGACGATGTTCGCGGCAAAGAGTTCCTGTACTTCGAAGAAGTCGCCATCGTCAACAATATGGCCAATGACTGCTTTCATGTCGTAGGGCTTGTTCGGATTGTCGGGGATGATGCTATCAAGCGCCACCTCTGAGCGAGTAGGTGAGTCAATGGGCGTGATGCGGGGAGGGTCTTCGAGATTGTTTGAAGGAATAAAGCTCATCAACGTACGAATCATGTGGATACATTCGGGTTCATCTGGACAGGCGAAATGGGCGACGCCGCTGGTGCTGTTATGGACCATAGCACCGCCTAGCTCTTCAAAGGTGACATCCTCATGGGTGACGGTCTTCAGCACATTGGGGCCGGTGACGAACATGTAACTGGTCTGCTCCACCATAAAAATAAAGTCAGTAATGGCCGGAGAGTAGACCGCGCCGCCAGCGCAGGGGCCCATAATAGCAGAAATTTGTGGTACAACGCCGGAGGCCAGCGTATTGCGCAGAAAAATATCCGCATATGCTCCGAGGCTGACCACGCCTTCCTGGATACGCGCTCCACCGGAGTCGTTGAGGCCGATAACCGGCGCGCCGTTCTTCATGGCGAGGTCCATAACTTTACAGATTTTTTCAGCGTGCGCTTCTGAAAGCGAACCTCCAAAGACTGTAAAATCTTGCGAAAAAACATAGACCAGCCGCCCATCGATCTGTCCATAGCCGGTAACCACTCCATCGCCGGGAATTCTCTGCTCATCTAACCCAAAGTCCGCGGAGCGGTGTGTCACGAACATATCCAATTCGTTGAATGTGCCCGCATCGAGCAGCAGGTCAAGGCGTTCGCGCGCGGTCAGTTTGCCTTTACTATGTTGCGCCTCTATGCGCTTGGGGCCTCCGCCGAGCATAGCTTCCGCCTTCAGGTGCTGGAGTTCCGCAACTTTCTCTTGAGATCCTTTGAGTTGAGAGGAATCTTGTGGAGTACGTTCACTTGTGGTCATCGAAATTATCTCCAAAAAGCATGGTTGAAAAAATAGTTGGTTATAGCTCTGATGCAGTATAGCATGGATATTGCGAGGGTGTCTAATGGAGGGTGCCTTAACAGTATTGTCTCAGCGTATTGGTAAAAGCACAGTGTTTCCCCCTTGGGCTCGTTTGCCAACGCTTTCTCTACCTCATATTCCACTGCTTTGCCGAGCGGCTTAGAGTCGCTCGGCAAAGCTCTGATCCTTGCTAGAGCACGAAATAAAGCAAGAGTAGAAATCTATAGGCTTGAGAGAGCCTACGAGTGAAGGGATTATTTCAATAATGGAGTTAGGAACGCCAGCGTTACGAAGGAAGATGTCTGGTATCTTGCCTTGAGAGCGGATGATGGTATCAATCCCAATGCTCGAAGGGCCGTAATGCTGCACAGCCTCAAGTCCTTCTACCTTGCTTAAATCCATGTCAGTAAAAAGTGTCCACGCTACCTCAGCTTTGCAAAGGTTAGCTCCGCTGAGGTCGGCTCCGCTGAGATTGGCTCGATTGAGGTTGGCTCCGCTGAGGTTGGCTCCGCAAAGGTTGGCTCCGCTGAGATTGGCTCCGCTGAGGTTGGCTCTCCAGAAGTTGACTTCCTTAAGCCTGGCATCCGCGAGGTTGGCATTGATGAGGCTGGCTCCACTGAGGGTAGCCCCCTTGAGGTCGGCTCCGTAGAGGTTAGCTCCGCTGAGGGTGGCATCCGCGAGGTTGGCATTGCTGAGGCTGGCTCCACTGAGGGTAGCCCCCCTGAGGTCGGCTCCGTAGAGGTTAGCTCCACTGAGGATAGCCCCCTTGAGGTCGGCTTCGTAGAGGCTAGCTCCGCTGAGGGTGATATACGCGAGGTTGGCTCTCAAGAAGCTGGCTCTGAAGAGGATGGCATCTCTGAGGTCGGTTCCCTCGAGATTGACCCCGATGAAGATGGTTCCCCTGAGATTGGCCCTGCTGAGGTTAGGCTGAATATCAGTGTGCTCTTTCCTCCACTGATTCCATACCTCTTCCCCTCGTTTGAGAATGTCGAGATGTTCCTGGTTTGCCATAAATTTTACTCCTAAAGAATGACAAACTATAAAGCTGGCTTAAAAGTTCAGGCTAGTATACCATAGTTTGCGGGGGTTTTATAGGATGAGTATTACGTATTTCGTCACGTAAAATGTTCATTTGATTTGACACGGTCCGAGTTCTGTTTGAAGCAGGCCGTTGCAGTATCCTGGTATCCTGGTGACGTATATCAACATACAGTCACAGATGTGTTATACTGCCAATATCCTGATGAATACGTCTTCCTCACTACACTAAAAGGGGGCATTATGGCTATTACATCATCCTCGGAGACCAGGGCAAGCGGGAGTCGCGTCGCTGGCTGGCTCTCACCCGACGAATTTCGTATTTTAGAAGTAGCATGCGATACTCTTCTCCCTTCGCTGGAACCCCCCCCAGGAAGTTCTGCAGCGCTAGCCGCGTACTATCGACGACGCGCCAGCGACTTGCATGTTGCTCAACTCCTGGCGGAGACGCTGGCCCTGGAGAACGCGGAGGCGCAGACCCAGTTTCACCAGTTGATGAGTTTGATGGCCAGTCCAGTGAGTGGTCTTCTGCTCGCCGGCAGCACAAAGTCCTTTGTGGAGCTATCACAGGAAAAGCGTGAGAAGTACCTGTTTGCCATGGCGAATAGCCCGCTTGGGTCACTGCGGCAGGGATACCAGACACTCAAACGCCTCGCAGGTTTTATCTATTTCTCTGTTCCTGATGCCCAGGGCGTGAATCCAAACTGGGAAGTACTCGATTACAAGGTTCCCGCTCCCCCGCCCGCCGACACTCCACAGCCGATTACCCCACTGACCATTTCCGAAGATACAACTCTAGAGGCAGATGCCGTCGTCATCGGTTCTGGCGCTGGCGGTGGCGTTGTTGCCGGGGAACTCGCCCTGGCGGGTAAGAGCGTAGTGGTGCTGGAAAAGGGTGGCTATAACAACGAGGCCAACTTTACCCTGCAAGAGGCGCAGGCCATGCCGGAACTCTACTTGAAACGCGGCACGCTCACCTCCAAAGACCTGGGTATCATCGTCCTGGCAGGCAGTACCCTTGGAGGCGGCACGACAATAAACTGGATGACATCGCTTCGAACACCACCTGATGTACTCGAAGAGTGGGAACAACGTTCTGGCTTGCATGGCCGCTTCACTGGCACACAGCTGCAAGAGAGCTTTGCCGCCGTGGAGAAACGGATTAATGTCAATACGGACAATAGCATGCATAATCGGCAGAACCAGTTACTCGCCAATGGGTGTGAGGCACTTGAGTATCAGGTGGGTGTAATCCCGCGCAATGCTAGCGATTGTCAGCTGCGCTGTGGCACTTGTGGGTTTGGCTGTCGCTATGGAGCCAAGCAATCCACTATGAAGACGTACTTGCAGGACGCTTATGACCATGGCGCACGTATCATCGTGCATTGCAGCGCCGATAAGGTCCTCATAGAAAACGGGCAGGTTGAGGGCGTCAAAGCAACTGTGACCAATACGGAGACTGGGAAAACACACTCCCTGACTATCCATGCGAAAACCGTGATTGTCGCGGCAGGGGCGTTGAATTCGCCTGCTATTCTATTGCGTTCGGGCCTGGAGAACCAGCATATTGGCCGTCATTTGTATTTGCATCCCGTCACCACCATCACTGGCATCTATCCTGAGAAGGTCTACCCATGGCAAGGGGTGATGCAATCAGCATACTCGCGCGAGTTTGCGCACCTGGATGGGAACTACGGCTATGTGTTGGAGGTACCGCCCCTGCATCCTGGGCTGATAGGTTTATCGACGCCGTGGTATTCTGCGCGTGAGTATCGGGAGCAATCAGCACAGGCTGCCAACCTTACGACAATTATTGTTTTGACTCGTGACAAAGGTGAGGGAACCGTTACCGTAGATCGTTACGGTGAGCCTGTCATTGATTATGTAGTTTCGGTCTATGATCGCCACCACCTGTTACACGGCTTGCGCCAGGCTGCGCGTATCCATTTTGCAGCCGGAGCCAAAGCAATCAACTCATTGCATAACAAACGCACACGCCTGGATCGGCCAGAGAATGGCGTGGTCACAGAGCAACAGTTCCGCGAGTTTAACCGCCAATTGGAGCGGCACGGTATGGGCGTCAATCGTGTGATGATGTTCAGTGCCCACCAGATGGGCACATGTCGCATGGGGGCCGACCCTAAAAACTCGGTGACCAATGAAAATGGTGAAGTACACGGCGTGAAAGGCCTTTTTGTCTGTGATGGTAGCCTTTTCCCCGCTCCCTCTGGGGTGAACCCGATGTTATCCATTATGGGGCTTGTCCATAACACCAGCCAGTACATTAAGTCCATTATATGAAGCACTGTCCAGGATCATACAGAAGGATGAGGAAGAAGCCTCATAGCCGCAAAGTAGATAAGTGCGGCACAGTTTTTGGGAGTCATGCTTCTCACACAGATCGTAGCCTGGCGAGATGTGTCAGACTGAGCCGAAAACTCTTCTTATCGGTTGAGTTTCCCCGCCTCTGTGGGGGTTATCGGCACAGTTGACCACTGTATCCCGTCAAAAACTGTGCCGATAACTGAGCATGTCAGCGTCCCCAAAAGACCAAACTGGACCCACTTATCCACTTTGCGCCTAGAGGACCGCTATCTTCACGCTGGGCCTATTGCGGAATTGCTTTCCCGTCAACCATTACCGCATTTGTCACGCCTTGGTCATTTGTCAAAGCCGTGACACGACTGGCCATGCCAGTCAAGTTCTGGCAGTTCAGAATTTGGAACGATGCGGTGAAGCGGCCTCCCATGAAGGTTAACAAGTTTGTCGCGTTCGGTAGTGGCGAGTTGAATGCAGCAAGCATATTTGCATCTTTTGCCAGCCTGGTTGGTTGTACAGTGTTCAAGTTCATGCAATATTGCTTTGTGCTCAGGTTGATTCCAGGCATCTGGTCAACACCCATGCGATAGAGGATGTCCTTAAAAACACTACTGTTCCCGTTGATCTGTACCATCGGGTCGCCAACGGGAACGAGTGCTACTGGCGACTGTTGAAAAGCTGCTGCCTGTAGTTCATCTAGTGCCAGGGCTGGTACAGGGTTGCCATTATCTGCCAGGTCAGGGGCCATTGCTGGTTTACAACCAAGAGCAGGATCAATAAAGTTCGTGAGGAGCCGGTTGTCGCTTGGGTTCTTGAGCACAGCCGCGCCAGCATTCGCAGCACGGTTAGCAGCCGTATTCTGTGCGGTCTGACCGTTGTTATTGACCAGGTATGTTGTTTGTACGTTATCGCTTTGATCCTGGTCAACAACGCTGAAGTCACGTACCGTAGGACAGGTCGCGCCATCATTAGCCATCCCTAAAGCTGGTAACTGTACATTGGCCTGCTTTGCGGCTTCGAAGAATGCAGGCGCATTGCAGTACCAGAACTGCCCAAAGACTGAGTTCTTTGCACCGTTCACACAATTGCCCTGGTTTAAGCTATTGCCAGTTCCCTGAAGTGTGGTGTTGTTGTCATTGCCACCGCCCCAAATTCCCACAACCGCATTAGCAGGTAACTGAGGGGCAGTTGGCATCACCAGCGGTTGTGTCCCAGCATCTATGACCAATGGGCTGTATACCGATATTTTACCATTAGCAGGGTCTAAGATAGTTGCCTGCACAAAGACAGACTGGTTAGGGTTCTGCTCATTGCATTGTCCATTGTTTGCATTGGTAGCTTGTAGCTGGTAAGGCGTAGCTAGACCCTGAGCAGATAATGGGTTAGGTGGAACTATCAGTGTACAGTCCATATTGTCTGCGGCATGAGTGACAAGTGATGGAGCTGTGACACAGATCATTACAATGGCTGGCAGTAAACAGATAGCAAGTGCCCAACGGGCAGCAGTTAGTGGTTTCAAGTAGCACCTTTCTTTCGAGTAAAAAACACACGCCTATACTACTTGAAACGAAATGACACACTCGAGTAACTCATGGCTAAGAAAATGGTACCATTTGTCAAAATGATTGGCCGCTGAATCAAGTAGGGCTATTTGGCGACAAGGCCGCCAAATAGCCCTACTTGATTCTGTTATCCCTTGATTGCCAGCCAGAAAATGTTGGCTAGCTGAACATAGCCCGCGGGGCTGGGGTGAAAGCCATCGCCGCTGATATATTCGGGGTGGGTCGTTAGCTGGCTGCCATGGCTGAAAAGATCCACCAGCTTTACACCATAGTGGGCAGCAGTTATCGCAATACCTGCATTCCAACGCGTAATTTGCACAAGCATCTGTGCCTTTTGCGCGGGCGCCAGGTTGGCAAAAGCGGGCAGTTGAGTCAGGTCCGGTAAGTTCGCCATCACCAGGCTGGCATGGGTATTTGCATGTAATTCTCCAAGCAGTATGTTCAGGTCGTGCATATACGTGTCATATGGGACGCCGCCCACGAAATCATTGGCGACAAGCCAGACAGTGACCAGCTCAGGGGACGTCGAGAGCGCTATGGGCAATTCTTCGGTGAGGGCATTATGCAGGCGTTCCCCGCTAATGCCCAGGTTTATCATGTGTGATCCCTTCGGCAGGTGTGCTGCCACCAGGGGAACGTACCCTTGCGATCCCGGTTGATTACTGCCAACGCCGACCGCGTCCGAGGCCCCTAAAGCAACGTAGGTGATTGGCCCGGCAGGGATGTGCACTACCACAGACGGCTGCGTCGCTGCCGCATCAGGATGTGCTGCCGGAGGGGACGCCGTCACTCCGCCGGTTGCGCAGGCGGTAGAAAAGAAGGCCACTATAAAAAGGAGGAGGAAGGATGAGAGGTGAGGGAAGAAAATATTCAGTTTACGTGCGTTCATGACGTTGTGTTTCCAGGATTGTTGGCGGGCCAGGTTATGGCAGCAGGATGATTGCATGATTGCAACAACAATCGTCCTGCTACTAGAACTTTCATCCTCTATCCACCATCTCCAGCTTCCCTGTGATGACATCAATCACCAGGCCGTGCACGTGAACCTTTGGTAGAAAAGGACTCTTACGAATAACATTTACGACTTCACGTACATTTATATAGACATCGTTAAAGGCGCCGAGCCAGCGTAACAGGCCCTGTATATCGCCCAGTCTCTCTTCCTCGATCAACTTCTGAGGGTCGACCCCCAATGCCTGCATCGAGGCGGTCAACGTTGTCGCATCTGCGTGTGCCAGTCCACACTGTGTATGGCCAATGACCGCGACTTCTCGCACGCCCAACAGGTAAATGCCACTTGCTAACGAGCGGATGAGATCATTCGCAGCGCCCTCCCGCTCAATCTGGGAGATAGTAGCGCCGGCGGTGCGCAATTCCACGACATCACCACGCTCCAATCCCAGCGCCTGTTCAAGTGCCAGTACCAATCGACAATCCATGCAGGTGACCACCGCCATTTGTTTGCGTGGTGCATGTCCAATGACAGGTAAGTGTGTTCGCTGTACAAAACCCTCATTATAGGCCAGGATTTCGTCAATTCTCATTTTTACACAACCCTTTACTCCCCTTGCCCCAGAGAATACCCGATCTTCCCATCGAAGTTATAGAGGTTCTCTGTCTTAATGAAGTCAAAGCCTTGCTCGTGAACGTGTTTAAGGAGCGCGATGATCTGTGTGTGCATAATAGTATTGCCTTTATCGGGCGACATAAAACGGCAGCGCCAGTGATCGGTGCAAAAGGTTTCAGGCAAACCACCCGGCCAGACTTTTGCGCCACGATTGGTGATCATCGTCAATTCAAGGCCATCGCCATTGGTTTGTTGCAGTACTTTTCCTAAGTGCTCGGGAGTACCATCGTGCCACTCCAGGAACACATCGACGCCCACCAGGTCCTTCTGCTCGGGTTTTTGGGTGATCGTCGCATGCTCATGAGAGATGTGTGTTGGACCGGTGGTGTATTTGATTACTTTGAGGACCTGTGGCTCTTGACCGAGGCGGGCTATGATGGCGTCGGCAAACTCCTTCGTGCCGACTTTTTGCTTACTGACCCCCTCGGTATAGATGTCATAGGTATGAAAACCATCTTCGAGCGTGCGCAACCATGCGTTGTGCACCAGCGTGGCGACATCAGGCTGATTGATGTGTACCAGCATCATCACTGCGCCAAGCAAGAGGCCCGAAGGGTTGGCAACGTTCTGGCCTGCACGACGAGGCGCGGAGCCATGGATTGCTTCAAACATTGCGCAATGATCGCCGATATTGGCCGAACCGGCTAATCCGACTGAACCGGCTATCTGTGCCGCCACATCAGAGAGAATATCGCCGTACAGGTTGGGTAAGACGATCACATCAAATGCTTCGGGCGTATCCGCGAGCTTGGCCGAGCCGATATCGACGATCCAGGTCTCATTGGCAATGTCAGGATACTCCATTGCGATCTCGTTAAAAACGCGGTGGAAGAGGCCATCGGTCAGCTTCATGATATTGTCTTTTATGAAGCAAGTTACTTTCGTACGATTGTGACTGCTGGCGTACTCGAAGGCGTAGCGCACGATTTTCTCGCTACCAGAACGACTGATGAGCTTCAGACTCTCCATCATATCGTGCGTCTGGCGGTATTCGATGCCGGTGTAGAGGTCTTCTTCATTTTCACGGATGATCACCACATCCATGGTGGGGTGCTTGGTCTCCACAAAGGGGTAGTAGGCAATGCAGGGGCGCACGTTGGCATAGAGTCCAAAAGCTGTGCGTGTGGTGACATTGAGGCTTTTGTAACCTCCGCCCTGTGGCGTGGTAATGGGTGCTTTAAGGAACACCTTGGTACGGCGGAGCGATTCCCAGGCGCTGGTTTCGATGCCAGCTTTGATCCCTCGAAGATAGACCTTTTCGCCTACTTCGACCTCTTCGATTGTTATGCGAGCTCCCGCCTCTTTGATGATATGCAGGGTAGCATCCATGATTTCTGGCCCGATACCATCTCCACGGGCAACTGTAATCGGTGTGTTTTGTGCCATATGACTGTCTTTCCTATTGCTAAGCAAAAGTAGTTTTGTTCTTGCATTAGTGTAGCATAGCGGTAAAGTACATACAAGTTTTACCTGTGCTGTTATGGCAAGCTGTTGAGGTATGATAAACACTATACGTTTGCGCGAAAATCTGCTATAGTTGGTAGTACAGTTTACTGAAACAATGAATCTAACGACATGTAGAATGGCGGCGTTATTGAGCGACAACCTATCCCACCAGGAGGAAGATCATGTACAGCCCGGTTATTTCGGTATAACCCCTCCACCTGGTCACCTTCCAGAAAAGACAACCCGCACCTGGGTTGACCGTCCCGAGCAGTTGCTGCAGGCTGTCGCAGTACTCAAGCTGGCGCCGGTTGTCGCCGTCGATGCGGAGTTTACGCAGGTTCGGTCCCATATACAAGGAGATACGCAGACCCCTTCGCATCGTCTCGCGCTCTTGCAACTTGCCGTCGATCGCTACTGCTACGTCGTAGATACCCTGCGCTTGAATGATCTTTCGCCTCTGGCGGATGTGGTTACCAATTCCAACATCATTGTTCTACTGCATGGCGCGGGGGCCGATATGCGTGTCATGGCGGAACGAGGCCTTGCTGTCGCCCATTATATTGACCTGGAAGCCGCGAGCCGTTCAATCTTCGGCCAACATGAATCGTCGCTCGCGGCTATGTTGCGGCGCGCCTTCAATGCCCGCCTGGATAAAAGTCTGCAGCGCACGGATTGGACGCGCCGTCCTTTACCTCCAGCGATGGTCGCTTATGCCGCGCGAGATGCGGAAATGACCCTGGCGCTGTACTCCTGGCTGAAGGAATATTACGTATGGGCATTGAAGTTGCATGAGTATACGAACGCCGTAGAGCCGGTAGCCGCCTGGATTGAACCTTTCCTGCAAGGTACGTTGAACGTGTCTGCCGATGCCGCCTTAGCGGATGCGAAGGCCAGGGGGATTATCCTGGATGATAGTCAGGTAGCCGCCGATTGCCGTGCTGCGCTGGCGTCATTGACTCATCCAATACACCGCAGCCGCCTGTTGCGTCTCATTGCTGACCTGTCCTTGACCGAACTTGCGCGAGATATCGAACCTCTCCTGCAAGCTCCTGCTGCGGATGAGCGCGCTGCCAGTGTAAGAGCGCTGGGGCGGCTCGGGGTACAGGAAGCCCAGGCGCTAATTCAGCCGCTGCTGCAAGACTCCGTGCAAGATGTGCGGAAAGCGGCGCAAACGGCGCTGCGTAATCTCAGTGGCAAAGAGACTCGCGCGCCTGCACCTCCCTCCAAAATCGTCGATGGAGCGCGTCGCTGGACAATTGGTGAGGCTAGCGGTTCCGATGATGACAACGATTGGAAAGCTCGCTTGCGCGCCATGATGGGCGATAGTGATTAGCGGCTCACTCTGCGAGGCAAGCGGGTGCCAATCCAGACCAGCAATAAAAAGCCCACGATTGTACCCCAAAGTTTCAGCCGGTTAACCCATAATTCTTCCAGAAGAGGATCACTTTCGCCCAATCCCAGCATGTGTACCAGCGAATGAAGCAGTGTTGGCCGGGCGGCAGAAGGGTGGAGGATCATTGGTTCGCCCGGCTGTTCGAAGGTGGTTGTATCTTGAAGATACTCAACCATATCGACGTATGCGGGAGATGCGGGAGATGCGGGCTGGGTAGTGCGTAGGATTTCAGCTAGCGCAGTAAAAAATTGCTGGAGCAGGTGCTTCGCCGTTCCTTTTACCAGCGCCGGATGCTGTAATGAGCGGGTTTTACCGGCATTGAGCGTCCCTTTGTAGGCAACAACGGTATTTTCGCCCTGTCCACTCAGATGAACGACTCCTTCACCCCTGTAGGGTGTTTGCGTTCCTTCACCTTCGTAAGCGAGAGCGTAAGAGTAAGGGTACTGCTGTTCAGTGACTGTGATTTTCCCATTGAATGACCTCAGTGGTGGCTCCTGGTCGATATGTACTGCTATTCTCATACTCCGCTCGTCAAGCTTCTCAAGGCGTTCTACGCCAGGTATCGCTCGCCGTAGCACCTGCTCATCCATCAAGCACCGCCCCACAGCTTCCGGTGGCGCTTGCAGTGTATAGGTTCCTTCGATAATCATTTATGAGTCCTTTGCTTTTTTATCTGAAATATAATAATCGACTTCATTATAGAGGAGGAGGGCGGAGGTGGCAACATCTGAAGGAAAACAGGAAAACTGCAAAAACTTGCGTGAGACTAAGGCAAGGTGTATACTAAGTGCCGAAATAATGCGTGATGAGGAAGACGGTATTTTCCGTTCCCTCTATATGAGGAGCTTCACTAAGAATGAAAGTAATTCTATTACAAGATGTAGATGGCCTGGGGAAGGCTGGGGACTTAAAGGACGTGTCGAATGGCTACGCCCGCAATTATCTGTTGCCACGCCAACTCGCGGCAGGCGCAACCCCTTCGCTAATCGCAAACCGCCAGCAGCGTATAGCCGCGGAACAGCGCAAACTTGAGAAACAGGCGGAACAGAATCGACAACAGGCGGAGCGCCTGAGCCAGGTTTCACTCACATTCAAAGCGCGCGTTGGTAGCCAGGGCCGCCTCTATGGCTCAATTACCAGCCAGGATATTGCTACTGGCCTGCGCGATGCCGAGGGTATCGTGATTGATCGCCGCTTGATCGATCTCCATGATCCTATTCGTACCACCGGCACTTTTACCGTTCCGGTCAAGTTGGCACAGAAATTGCAGCCGAAAATCACCGTCAATGTCGTTGGCGAATCTGCAAGCGCGGCTGCTGAGTAAATGTTGACTGAAAGCAAGTATAGCGAAAGGGCGTAGCGAGATACTGTTGCACGCTACGCCCTTTTGTTATGTATTGTTTGCCTATTTTTTTCATCCTCCCAGGCAATCTTACTAATTACTCATCGGGGTTTCTGCTTGCTCGCAATTTGCTGATGGCGCGGGGAATCTGCGCCAACAAATCTGAGGCCAACAAACCCGTTTCACCGATTTCGGCGCTGACCAGTTCGGAAGCTGCCGTGTGCAGGTAGACAGCTGCACTTGCGGCATCGAAGGGTCGCACTCGTTGTGCCAGCAGACCCGCTATCATTCCCGCCAGCACATCTCCCGTGCCGGCACTGGCCAGCGCGGGGTTGGCTTGCCAATTTATGCGCGTGCGACCGCCCGGCTCAATAATAATCGTACAGGCGCCTTTGAGCACGAGCGTCACCTGCCACTGTTCAGCCTTGCGGCGTGCCAGTTCCAGGCGATCAATCTCCCCCCCCGAGACCTTCAGGCCGTGGCAGAGACGCCCCATCTCGCCGGGGTGTGGTGTAATCACTGTGCCTTTGGGCAGCAGCGTCCACCAGAGTTCCAGGGCTGAGAGATTATTCAGGCCGTCCGCGTCGATAACCAGTTGCGGCCGCTCCTCATCTGGCAGCGCGCGCAAAGACTCCAACAGTTCCAGGATCACTTCGCGCGTATAAGGAGATTGTCCCAGGCCGGGACCAAACAGCAGCGCGCGGTATCCCTCCAGGCTCTTCATGATACTGGATGCTCGCTCAAAACTTCCCGCAGCCTCCTCAGGCAGCAATGAAAATGTACCTTCGTGAAATGCGCTGGCGTAGATCGGTAACATTTGCTGCGTCACGGCCAGCGTCACCAGCCCTGCACCGCTGCGTCCCGCGGCATTCCCCGCGAGAAAGGCCGAGCCAGGATAGAGCGGTGAGCCACAATACAGCATCACTTTGCCAAAAGTTCCTTTATTGCTGTTCAATGGACGATGTGGCAAGAGCGTGTGTATGAGTTCAGCTGTCAACATCTCGCTGTGAAGATTGCTCTCCAACTCGGCTGGAAGGCCGATGTCGCCGACATAGAGCTCACCCATGTAATCTCGTCCTGGGAAAAAGAAGAAGCCCTGTTTGGGGCAGGCCAGGGTGATGGTGATGTCTCCAGCTATTGTGCCAGGGTCTACCTCACCAGTATCGGCGTTCATGCCCGTTGGCAGATCCACCGCGATAATGCGCAATGTATCTCGCTTCTGGCGCTCCTGGCCAACGCGTCCCAGCAGTGAACGCATACTATCAGGCAGTGGACGCGAGCGTCCCGTCCCTAGCAGTGCATCCAGAACGTAATCGCACCGCTTGACAACCTCTTCCAGCCTTGTGGGTACATCTCCAGCCGCGACCGGCTCTCCGTGGATCGTTAGTTGCTGTTCTTTCCAACGATAGCTGGAGATGTGTCCCCCCCATTGCGCCAGGTAGCGGGCCATCACCATGCCGTCCCCGCCATTGTTGCCGGGGCCGACCAGTACCAGAAACTCGAGCGTATCGATCGCACGATGTTGACTGTCTTTTTCGGCAATGTAGCGCGCCAGTATTTCGGCGGCACTTTTCCCCGCGTTCTCCATCAATATGGGAGATGTCAAACCATACTCTTCTGCTGCCCGTGTTTCCAATAAGCGCATTTCGTCAACGCTAACGATGTGCATATATATTCTCCTGGTTTAGGCATACTATGTAATCTCTCTAACATCATTGTAATGCGTGGAATGCGATGAGGGAAGAGGGAAAAAAAGGGTTGGGACTGAATACAGATGCTTGTTCCAGCTTGCTAGACATGTTACAATGGAACAGTAAACATACTGTACAATACAAAAGAAGAGGTTATGGACAAACAAGTGGAGGCAGGGAGCGAGACCCTGGCGGGTATTCAAACGTTTGTAGCACGTTATCCGTTTCCCTTCGATTCATTTCAAGTAGAGGCCATTACTGAACTCGCGCAAGGGCAATCGGTCGTAGTAGCAGCGCCGACAGGAACAGGAAAAACGCTCGTTGCGGAGTTTGCCATCTGGCTTGCACAACAGCGCAATCAACGGGTCATTTATACTACACCCCTCAAAGCACTCTCCAATCAGAAATATCGTGACCTGCGCGACGTGTACGGTGTTGATACTGTCGGCCTGGTGACAGGTGATATTGTTGAACATAGCCGTGCCTCGGTCGTTATTATGACGACCGAAGTGTACCGCAATATGCTTCTCGAAGAAGGCGGAGAGCGCTTTACGGACCTTGAGAATCCTACCCCATCTTCGCTCGCTGGTGTAGGCTTTGTTATCTTTGATGAGCTGCACTACCTGAGCGATGTTGGTCGCGGGCCTGTCTGGGAAGAGGCCATAATTTGTTCCCCTCCGCATGTTCAACTGGTTGGCCTCTCTGCCACCGTCAGCAATGCTGACGACCTGGCTAACTGGATCAGCCGCGTACATCGTCCTATCTCGCTAGTGGTGCATGAGCAACGCGCGGTCCCCCTGGAGCACTATTACTTTCTCGATAATAAACTACACCTCGTGCAGGACGCTGAGTCGAATCGTGTTGAACACTTTCCTGATATTGGCGGTGAAGCCAAACTGGCGCAAATGATGGGACGCAATCGGGCCAATATGTACGGCGAGGATGACGAGGAAGAAGAGAATGAATTTTGGGACGAGCAAACCACGACAGTATGGTCGAGTGACGAGAAGCAGAAAGTGAAGCGCCCTCCGCAGCGCAAGGCGCCCGAGCCAGGAGAGATACTCACGGTCTTGCGCGAGGCCGACCTGTTGCCCTGCCTTTATTTCCTGCCGGGGAGAAGAGTCGTTGAGGAGGCGGCAATGAGTGCCGCTCTGCATCTTTTCACCTCAGAGGAAGAACAGGAGCTTATCAAAGCGGAGATTGGCATCTGGCTTGAGCAATTGCCGAAAGAAGATCGCAACCTCCAACAGGTCTATTCCTTGACTGAACTTCTCCCACGTGGCCTGGCCTTTCATCACGCGGGCTTATTGCCGGGCTTGAAGGTACTGGTAGAGACGCTCTTTGCCAGGGGGCACCTGCGCGCGGTTTTCGCGACAGATACGCTCGCCCTGGGAGTGAATATGCCTGCGCGTTCCGTTGTGGTGGGAAGTCTGAGCAAGTTTGATGGGCAGGAGATGCGTTTGCTGACGCCCAACGAGTATCGCCAATTGACGGGGCGTGCTGGCAGGCGCGGTATGGATGTACGTGGTGCGGCAATCATTCCCTACTCACCGTGGGAGCCGTTTGAAACCTCTTTCCAACGCATCACCGCTGAACTCCTGCCGGTGACCAGCTCGTTCATTATACGCTATAACTCTGTGCTCAATCTCTGGCGCCCCGGCGATGTCCAGCACCTGCGCCGCATCTGCGCCTCCAGTTTGCGCGAATACCAGCGCTATCTCCTGTGGGAGCAGCGCGAACTGACACGCCTGGAGAAGCTGGAGATGCGCTACCCCACGAACAAGCAGAAAGTAAATAAGAAGCGTGCTAAAGCGGTTGAAGGCGCGACACAGGCTTTAGAGCGCAGGCGCCGCTCAATTGGAGCCTATCCACTGAGTCGTGCGGGAGCGGCGGAACTCGATGGTACCATTTTTGCCCTGCGTACCCTTGGCTACATTGGCTCGGATGATACATTGACGGTCAAAGGGCGTCTATTGCGCGGTATCTTCCATCCCTCCGGCGTCCTGATTATTGAGCTAATCATGCTCGGAGCACTCGATGAATTGACAGCAGGCGAACTGGCTGAAGTCTGTAGCTGGTTTTCGTTTGATAATGAACGCCGCCTGAATAATCGCGATGTGCTCAACGCCAACTCCAAGCGTGTACGCGGCGAGTTATGGCGGATAGAGCAGCATGTTCACGGTATTGAAGAGCGTGCCAATATTATGTTTACCCCCGGCATTGTGCCTGATTTTCATGGTGTGGCTTTAGCATGGTCGCGCGGCATGTCGCTCGGTGGCCTGCTCCGGCGCATCGACCTGGCCGAGGGTGATCTCTTGATGTTGTTGAATCAAACCATTGATCTCATACAGCAGGTGCAATCCGCCGTTGGCCAGGTACTCGATGCGCGGGACGTTTGGGAGCAGGCCTCACCGGTGCTAACAGAGGGCGTGACCAGTGAGCGTTCTGCGGCTGCTCACGCCAAAAGTCGTATCGAACAATTGTTGATACAGCGAGAGCGTATTGAGCGACTCCGCCCGCTCTTGGCGCAAGCTGCCTCCTCGTTACTGCACGGCATCATTATCCAGAGCCGCACGGTTCCGTCAATGGCGATCCGTATCGGTGATGAGCTTGTTCCCCTGGATGCCGAGGAAGATGCAGATCATCTAGATAGTTGCTAAAAACATCATCAAATATTGCATTGATGGGTCTTTTCGCTTTCAGCTATTAACCTAAGCAGAGGAGTCGCCCCCTTTGCTCGGCTTCAAAACCGTGCGTGTATCTTTCGATACACACGGCTCCTCAGTTCTACCGTCATTTTTCATTGACACTTGTCTTTGACAACTTTGAGTGCCTTT
>WNGE01000833.1_pt1 | contig 40972 bp, 28 predicted proteins | sample 5400651 | NCBI WGS metagenome assembly WNGE01 (sample SAMN13153370, study PRJNA577476) | soil metagenome | isolation source: 60 cm soil or saprolite under grassland replicate 2 | place: USA:California | collected 2016-06-15 | reverse complement strand
CGTCAGCCGCGAACTTCCAGTGTTCCCGCTTTGGTATCAGGCCAACATGGTGATTGCGAAGAAAACGGTAGGTAATATTCAGGTGAACGCAAGTGGTGATTGGGGCTTTGTGCGGAATTTGACTGTGACGAGGTAGTCATTCGTCACTAGTCGGCAAACCGTTTCACTAAATGTCTTCGAGGCGTGAAGACCCGGATTTTTATCCCCTTATGGTGTGATGTTCATAGACTCGGGGGTCGAATCCTCACCGAACGGCGCACGGTTTTTTGTGATTCCGATCTTCGAGTCCGCGGTTTCACCCCGTTAGGGGTGACATGTTTATAGCCTCGGAAACCGAACCCCTCCGGCGCCGTTCGGAGGAGCGGAATGTACTTGAGTGCTAAAGATGTAGTTGACTTCCGCTCCTCCGAACGGCGCCCGGTTTTTTGGGATGTTCCGGTCTATAAACATCTCACTCCTGCGGAGTGATGACGTTGGTTCGCTCTTTCAACCGATCGAGCAGTTCTCCATCTTAGACAGTTCGCTCGCTTGATCGCTCCTTCACGAATCATGCGCGGTTCTGCGTCGCTGAGATCCAGAACGGTTGAGGGCTCTGCTACGGTTACATCACCGTCATCAATAATTAGATCTACACCCCCAGGAAAATAGGTTTGAACTTCTTGGGCCGTGCGCGCGGGTAAACTTCCGGAAGGATTCGCGCTGGTTGCGGTGAGCGCGCCGCCACAAACCCGAACTAAATTCCGCACACCCTCGTCATCAGGTAATCGCAGCCCGATTGTTCCTGATCCGGCTGTTAGTTCCTCATAAAGTTCCGGCTGCGCGATGCCGATAAGTGTCAACGGACCGGGCCAATAATGCTTTGCAATCGTGTCGAAGAGTTCAGACCGTGAAACAATAAAACGATCGACTTCGCTTGCGTCAGAGATTAGCAGCAGGATTGGTTTTGCCTCTTCCCTGCCCTTCAATCTTCGAATCGCGCGAACGCCAATCTGATTAAGAGGATCGACACCCAGGCCGTAAAACGTGTCGGTCCGAAAGGCGATCACGCCGCCCTCAGCGACTACCTGCGCCGCCCGTTCGTGCGCTGCCTGGCTATCTGTTGAGATCATGGATATACGTGTCAGCTTACGGAGACTCGAACCGTTTCGTCATTCGTTTGAAGCGAAGAAGACCTATCAGGAAAACAGGTTTCATTTCTCATTCACACCGCGGCTTTAGCCCGGTTCAATGCCAGCATCCATTACCTGGAATCGTTTAACGGTTTCCCACCGAGCGCCTTCCGAGTGCGTCCACTCCAAACCGTTAAAACGGTTCAAGAAACAAGGGCAAGCTCTGGCACCGGGCTAAAGCCGCGGTGTGAATGAGAGTACGTCTAGCGAACGATTCTGAAAAGGAGTCTGTAGAGAAAAAAGTCACCAAGCAGTAAACGATAGTTAGAGTCGGCCTATCTTTCAGTTGTCGGATTTATCCTGCGCCTCTCCGCCTACAGACACGTAGCGGCGTCCGAGGCCGAGTTGTCGAAGTTTGTGCTGCAACGACTGCCGATGCATCCCGAGAATCTCGGCGGCTCGGGTCACATTTCCCTGTGTGTGCTCCAAACAGCGGGTGATGTAGCGGCGCTCAAACTCCCGCCGGTCTTCGCGAAAGTCTGCTGTGAACGGCACCCTCAGCCCTCCGCTCTCCGCTTCGTTGCCGTCAGCTTGCTGTCCAGAGAGTCCGGCCGTAATTTCCTCGGGCAAATCACGGACACCCACCTCGTCGCCTTCAGCCATGATCACCGCACGGTCAATAGTGTTCTTCAACTCGCGAATGTTCCCCGGCCAGTTGTATTCAACCAACCGGCGTAACGCGGCCTGCGCCATGGTTCGCTGGGGTAACTCGTAACGCTCGGCGGCATTTCGCAGGAACGTTTCCGCGAGGATAGGAATATCTTCGCGCCGCTCGCGCAGCGGCGCTATATCGATCGTTAGTACACGAAGCCGGTAGAACAGATCCGCGCGAAAACTACCTGCAGTAATCTCCTGCTCGAGGGGCCGATGCGTCGCACTCACAATCCGCACGTCCACCGGGATCGAATCGTTGCTGCCCAGCCGTTCAATTCGTCGTTCTTCCAAGGCTCGCAACAGCTTGGCCTGGACGTTAGCGCTCATATCACCAATCTCATCAAGAAAGAGTGTACCCCCATCCGCCTGTTCGAATTTGCCCTGGCGCCGTGCCGCGGCTCCCGTAAAAGCGCCCTTTTCGTGGCCAAAAAGCTCAGACTCAATTAGCTCCGAGGGAAGCGCAGCGCAATTTACCGCGACAAAAGCCCCGTTGCGCCTCACCATGTTTCGCTCGTGGAGCTCGCGTGCTACCAGTTCTTTGCCGGTGCCGGATTCGCCTCGGACCAAAACGGTAGCGTCGGTCTCGGCTACCTTTTCAATCATCGCGCGTACGCGCTGCATAGCTTCGGAGTTGCCAATCAGAGCGCCACGTTGCGATCGCTCAACCTCGATCCGCCGCCGCAGCGAGTAGTTTTCACGCCGCAGCTCGATGGTTTCAGCGGCGTTCTTAATAACCAACCGCAGGTCGTCAAGCTCAAAGGGTTTGGCGAGATAATCGTACGCACCGCCCTTGACGGCCTCTACCGCCATTCGTTCTGAGCCATGCGCGGTGATAATAACTACCAGGGGACCATTGCCATTTGCTCCCTGCAACTCGCGCAGGAAATCCAGCCCACTCATGCCAGGTAGGTTTACATCCAGCAGTATGAGGTCAGGAACCTGCTGCTTTATTAATGCACGCGCGGCTTCGGCTGAACCAGCCTCGGAAATGTTGTAGCCGAGCGTACTCAGGGCCCGCCGCATGCCGTAGCGAGCGGCTTCTTCGTCATCAACAATCAGTAAATGCAACGCTTCTTTTCTCACTTTTCGGAGGTAGTTTAGAGCTTCCAGTTTGGATTCCCTAGCGCATTGCGTGCCACAGGAGGAATTGCGAATTGCGGATTGCGCGGGAAGGGTCAGTGGTCCGTTATCAGTGTTCTGTTGTCGGAATTTCGGAATGCGGATTTAGTGGGAACGGTCAGTGGTGTGTAGCCGGTTTCACCTCTAACGGGGTCAAAAGGCCCGTCGGCCACTGGCAACGAACCACTGACAACCAATTACTCACCATTCCACTAAATCCGCAATCCGCAATCCGAAATCCCAAATTCTTCATTGGGCAGTTCGTTTTGCAAGACGACCAGAATGATCGCATCGCCTGATGGGCCAATGTTTAGTGTTCCGACAACTATCGGCTCTCCCTCGCGCATGCTGATATCAAATAGTGATACGTATTTAAAAAGGAACGTGATAGCGATACTTATGTCAAAGGAAAATGAGAAATTCGCGAATGTCAAATGAGGATTGGAAAATGAATCTTTCAGTTCATCGTGGGATAAGCACTACATCATCCCCGCTATGGGCCCCCCGGCAGACGCAATTCAAACCGAGCTCCTGTCCCATTTTGGGATGCTGCAAGCAGCGCTGAGCCGCCTGCCTCCTGCATTCGCTTGCGAACAATCGCCAGGCCCAACCCCGTCCCTCGCTGTCTCGTGGTGAAGAATGGTTCCCAAATTCGTTCCCTGAGTTCCGGCGTAACACCCGGTCCATTGTCCTGGACCACGATCAACAATCCGTTGTTGTCGAGCTCGGCCGAAACCTTTATTGCTCCTTCACTACGAGCCGATTGCAAGGCGTTGAGCAACAGATTTGAGAGCGCATCGCGTATAGCAGCCACGGCCTTCCCGCTAAGTTCCTTGTCGCATTCGACCCGAACCTCGACGGCAATTCCCTGCTCGTTTGCACTTGCCTGGAACAGTTCAACTACGGATCGCACGAGCTCGTTAACCCGTAGAGGCAATTCATCGGGGCTTTCTCTTCGAGCAAAACTCAAGAGCTGGGTAACGCTTTGGCTGAGGCGGTCTGTTTCGCCCACAATCAGAGTCAGGTCTCGAGCGTACGATGTGCTGAGGGTGTCGTCTTCGCGCATCACTTGCGCAATCGACTTGATCGCGGATAGCGGATTCTTGATCTCATGAGCCACCGTTGCGGCCATCTGGCCAAGCGTTGCCAGTCGCTCACTTTCGGCAAGTTCCATTTCGAGCCTCACGTTCTCTTCCACCAGCCGCGAGTCGTCGATCGCGATGGCCACTTGATCGGCCAACAGTTCGAGCACCGAACGCGAGTCAGTTGTCAAACCGGCCTGACCCGTATCAACAACCATCATTCCGGCAATTTTGTCTTCACGACGCAGGGGATAGGCGATTCGATAACCACGCGCACTCAGCAGTTGCTCTTCTTCGACCGGCATCCAGTTGTTGTGCCGTGAAACTTCAAGAACGTCTTCAACCCAGGGTTCAGAAGCGGCGCGTCCGGTGTTGCCGTCAGTGCGGCTGTTTACGAGGATTCGCACTTGTCGAAAGCCGAGCGCCTCTGTCGTTCGCTCTTCGACGAATTGCAACAACTCGGTCAACTGTCTGTACTGCCCCGCATGAGAGCCAATGCGCGAAACAATTTGACGGTAAAGCGCAGCCTCACGCTCGAACAGCTTGTGAAAGCGCTCTTGCAGCCAACCACGCATCGGAGCTGCCACTAGCGTCAAGCCGAGAATCAGCAAGGCTTCCACAAGTCCTGAGCGGATGCCATAACGCGAGGTCATCCAATCGCCAATAGTGCGAATGCCAAAGATATAGATCGTCAGCACTACCGTCGCAAAAGTAACTACAATCAAGCTCTCTTCAATAATTATTTCGAGATAACGGTACCGATAGATGTAGTAAGCAAGCAGAACCGAAGGAAGCAACGATCCCAGGTTGGCGACTGTCTTGAGATATAGACCAACCGCAGTTCCTTCGCCCAAGCCAAACGCCAGCGCCGCCATGATTACAAGGCCGACCCCAATGAATGAAGCTGCGAGCGTCCGCATGATCCTTTGCTCACTGCGGTTCTGGCTCCGGCGGGCAATTAGCAACTCAGTGACGGCAATAAGCCCAAGAACGTAGGCAATCCAGAAAGCAAACGGCAGCACGAACAGCGACAACTTGGTAAACATCGGAGCGTAATTGCCGCGCCAGATTAAGGGGATCGCGATACCTAAGAATATTGTCGGCAAATACGAGAGATAGACGCGAATCTTTTCGTTGCGTGTCAGACCGCGATTGTGTGCGTTGGCCCAAAGATGCAGATGGACGTGAAGCAGAAATGAGTAGGCAAACGTGATGCTGACCACCGCGACCGAGTCCGCCAGTCGTAGCAGATCAGTCCACCTGTCAAACTTCAAACCAAATAGCCGGTGCAGCGTGATGAAGAGATTACTGGTGTGCCACCCACCCATCGTCAGAGCGAGTGCAAATAGAACTCGCTCAAGGGCTGTCAATCGATCGCGGTGCGAAACGAGTTGAATCGCCATCCACAGCGGCAATAAGGCACCAATGCTGTAGCCGACGAGTTGTAGGATGTCGAGTGGGGACATGAAACCGGGGTCAGTGGTCCGTTGTCAGTAGTCCGTTGTCAGTGGTCATTTGATGAACCTTTGTATTTCGTTCTTTGTACAACTGACCACCCACAACGGACCACTGACAACAGACCACGGACTATTGACTACTAGCGGTGTTGCGCGCTGCCGGCATCAAAGTAATTTCGATGCGCCGATTCCGGGAACGCCCAGCAACTGTAGTGTTCGGAGCAAGCGGATTGGAAGCACCCATTCCAGTAGCCTGAATCCGCGCCGGCTCGACGCCTGCCGCCTGAAAGCGATCCGACAAAACGCGAGCTCTCTCCTGCGTGAGTTGCTGTAAAGTGACCTCGTCACCCTTATTATCGGTAAAGGATTCAATCAGGATTTGGTAATCGGGGTTGCTCGCCAGCAGAGCGGCAAGCGGTTCAAGTTTTGCTGCCGCTGCGGAAATCAGATCAACAGTTCGCGCTCCCTTCCAGATGGACTCTGGAAGGATCAGTTGAAAGCCGTTGGGCGCCTGTTTAACGGTGCCAAATTTCGCGAGGGTTTGTTTCAGCGTCGCTTCAGCTGCGCGGCGGTCCTGCTCTCGGCGCTCGTTGTCGATGCGCGCCTGCTCCGCCTTCTTTTCACCTTCCAGTCGCGCCAGACTAATCTTGGCCGCCTCTCCTTCTGATCGGATCGTCTGCAGCTCGTCGCGCAAACGCGCTAGTTCGACGCGCTGCTCACGCAAGTGCTCGTTCGCGGTAGCCGCATCTCTTTCAGCAAGTTCACGCGCGCGTTGCTCCTTGTCCAGAGCCGCGTGTAGTTGATCGATCTCACGTTGCGCCTCAGACGCCGTCTGCTCCGCTGAGCGGAGGGCTTCGTCACGGCGTTGAATTTCTTCTCGCCTCAGCCGCGCCGCGCGTCGGACCGCAGCGGTCTCTTCAGCGCGCGCCCCGGAAGACGTTGCCGCGCGCGACTTCACATCCACCTCAGCGGCCGGTTCGTTTAGTCGCCAGGCCTTCTCGGCCGCCTGAAGCTCGTTCTCAGCCTGCTGCAATTCATCTGGCGCATCCTGGCCTGCGCCGGCATACTTCGCCAGGTTGACCGCCTGACGCGCGCCCAGTAAAGAAACCGGCGTTGTCCGGTAATCGCGGTCAGCTATTTCCGGAACACGCCGGTCGCGGAAATAGTCGCTGGAGTTTCCAAGGTACTGAACGTTAACAGTAGCGATCTGACTGTTACCCGGTCGCTGCGGAGGAAGGTTTTCAAGCACCACCATCCGGCTGGGAACCTTCATCAGAAAATGTGGTTCTGCTGTAACAATCATCGCAAAGGTCTGCAACGGCGTGGTGACATCCAGCTTCGAATTTACGAATGAGCTCCCACTTCTCTTTAGTTCGCCGAGATTATCAACACGACCGTCCGGTGCAATCGCCCAGAGGATATACGTCGTGTAAACCCCGCCTAACTCTGAGGCGCGTGGAATGTCGTCAACGCTTAACTCCACGCGAGTGCCTCTGCGCCCGGCGCGTCTTACTTTTGCCTCGCCGGTTAATCGCGGCAATAGCGTGGTTCCCCGAAACTTAACTGTCACTGTTTCATCGATCGGGTAGGTAACGGCCACCGTCTGGCGTGGCGAATCGCTCTGAGCAAAAGCGACGCCCGTCAAAAGCAAAAATGGCAGAATGACGACAGCGAATTTCCGAACAAGAAGTCTCAGCATCATGGCAAACAACTCCTGCTTCACAACTCTTTTATCTTGCACGTTTTACAGTGCTCGACCGGGATAGGTTCGTTGCATTCAATGCCCGCAATCCAGGGCTTTTTTGAACGGGTATTTATCTTGATGCAACAGACGACGGCATTGTTGCCGAAGCAAATTATGGGGTCAAGCTACTTTTCTGTGGGGGAGTGCTGATATTTACTCCTTCTTTCAGCGGCAAACTGAACTACCAAGAGGGATATTCCGACAACAAGCAAAAAATGTACATAGCCGGACTGATGCAACAGAAACTTCAGAAGGAACCAAACAAGAACAAGTCCACCGCCGACGACCCATAACATAGCAATTTCCCCTTACGCCACGATTCCGCTGATGATGAAGATAACGGTCAGGTTGGAGAAGCTCATCTGAAGGGACGAGCTCAGAGGATCGAGACTAAAAGAATTCATCTCACCAAGCTTCGTTTAGTTTATAGCCAACGCCTCGGACGGTGAGAACATATTGCGGATTCTTCGGATCCGCCTCCAGTTTCTTTCGCAACCGGTTAATGTGAGGATCGATGTTGCGCTGGTAGCCTTCGTAGTCAGTGCTCCAAACACGATCAAGTAATGCATTGCGTGACCATGCGCGACCGGGCTCAGAAGCCAACAACTCGAGAATTTGAAACTCCAATGGTGTCAGATCTATTCGCTCGCCCTGGCGGCTCACTTCGTGACGGCGCTTATCAATTACCAGGTCGCCTACTTCAATACGCTCGTCATCTTTGAGCTGCGGGGCTGCACCTGAACGTCGCAATAGCGCTTCGATCCTGTACTCCAGTTCCCGCGGACTAAAAGGTTTGGCTAAATAATCGTCCGCTCCGGCTTCAAACCCCGCCACCTTGTCGTCTAGTTCGTCATGCGCGGTAAGAAACAAAGCTGGTGTTTGCACACCCCGGTCTCGTAGCCGTTTGAGCAGCTCCAAACCAGTCAATCCCGGCATCGACACGTCAAAAATGAAACAATCGAACCTTCCGGTCAGCGCCGGCTCAAGAGCCGCAGTCCCACTCTCCTGATCGTTAACTTGAAAACCCAGCCGCCGAAAGTATTCAGCTAGCAGGACACGCATGTCTGCGTCGTCATCAACGATCAGAAGTCGCTTACCCGCGTATTTGTTCGTTAACTGTGCTTCCGCCAAACCGTTGCCCATCGGGAATGGATCCTAACTACCAAGTATCTAATATAGATTATAACCTACTGGTGAGACCTACTGATAAGGTTTGTATCTTCCTTGACGCCACTCAGCGCCGATAAGTATAGTTGTTAATTAACATTACGAGCTGAAACTACCTCCCTTATAGCAACTGATCAGAGAGTTTCGCAACTGTCGATGCACGATCTTCAGAGACTTCTAAAATACCTAAGGCCTCACTGGATCATCTTCACGCTCGCGACTTTTTCGATGCTCCTCGTTGGATTGCTCGAGACGGCGATTGGCGGTTTGATTGTGCCGATCTTCGATCAGGCCCTTGCCCAGGGACCCGGCCACCGCACTCCCACGCTTTTTGGTCTGCAGCAATTAATACCCGAATCAGGGCCAGGCGCCTGGAAGAAGATCTCCTTCCTACTGCTGGTTTTTACGGTAGCTAAAGGATTTGCCGAATATTTGTCGACCTACTTGATGGCCTATATCGGACAGTCGGCAGTTTTGAGATTGAGGCAAGATCTCTACAGTCACCTGCTGAGCCAGTCGGCATCGTTCTTCGAACGGCACCGAACAAATTATCTGGTGTCTCGCCTGATCTCGAGTGCGGCTGCGATAGAGAGCGCTGTTACGAGCACTATTCGCGACATGCTGCGCGAGAGCTTTACTCTAATCGCCTTTCTCGCCGCCTCATTCTTCTACAGTTGGCGGTTAACGCTTGGCTCACTCACCATCGCTCCGATCATAGCGGTTCTTACCGCGCGGTTCGGATCGTCGCTAAGAAGACTTGCTCGGGAAACTTTCGAAGGCAACAAACAGCTTACTGATACAGCACAGGAAGCCCTGAGCAATCAGGGTATTGTCAAAGCATATCGCGGCGAACAGCGCGAAGCTACGCGCTTCAGAACAGTGGCGAAGCGCATTGTTAGGGCAAACCTGCATACGGCCAGCATTTCCGGTTTTGCTCCTCCAACGATTGAAATGATTGGGGTGGTGTTCGTCGTCTTCCTGCTCTTCTTCGGCCAGCAAGAGATTATGTCGGGGCGAATGAATGCAGCACAGTTTCTCACGTTCCTGTTCTTTCTCTTTCGCAGCTACGATCCCATGCGTAAGTTGTCACGTCTACACAACAGCATGGAGCAGGCGCTGGCAGCGGCACATCACGTTTGGGAAGTGCTGGACGAGCATTCTGAAATTCCGGAGAAGCGTGACGCTGTGGAACTCGCGACGTTGAAACACGCGATCGAGCTGCGGGACGTTTCTTTTGGTTATGGCAACGAGTCACGGGCTGTGCTGCGCGAAGTAAATCTAGTCGTGCCGGCAGGTAAAATGGTTGCACTGGTTGGCGAATCGGGGGGCGGCAAGTCTACGCTTACAAAGCTGCTGCCACGTTTCCACGACCCTGTTTCCGGCGCAGTATTGTGGGACGGAATTGACTTGCGCGATGCAAAGATTTCCAGCTTGCGATACCAGGTTGCCCTGGTTACGCAGGAAACTGTGCTCTTCAACGACACAGTGCGCTACAACATCGCCTATGGACGACCAGAGGCAACCGAGGATGAGATTGAGCACGCAGCGCACATCGCTTTCGCTCACGATTTCATCCAGGAATTACCGAAGCGCTATGACACGATCGTCGGCGAGCGAGGAATGTTTCTCTCCGGGGGCCAGCGACAGCGGCTGGCGATTGCGCGCGCAATTCTACTCGATGCGCCGGTCCTGATTCTAGACGAAGCGACGTCAGCTCTCGATGCTGAATCTGAACGGCTGGTCCAACAAGCAATTAATAACCTAGTACGTGACAGAACGACCCTGGTAATCGCTCACCGGCTGTCGACAATTCGTCGCGCCGACATGATCGTGGTCATGGAAAAGGGCCGGATCATCGAGATGGGTAACCACGCGGAATTGCTGGAGCGCGGTGGCCAGTATCGAAGATTGTACGAACTGCAGTTTGCTGATGAGGAAGCGGAATTGGTTCTTGATAAGTGATTGGCTAAGCACTGAGCAGGTAACTTATGAAATCAATGACGGGATACGGGCGCGGTTCGGTGGTTGGCGGAGACTTTTCAGTGTCTGTGGACCTTAAGACTGTAAATAACCGGTTCCTTGACATACATCTTCGACTGAGCTCAGAACTGTCTGCGCTCGAGCCGACTATCAAGCGGCGCATTGGTTCGCGCGTCTCGCGTGGACGCGTTGACGTCACCATCACTTTCGAGCGCACTTCAGAAGTTGCCTATGAGTTGAATCGGCCATTGATTTCCGGCTACGTAAAAGCTCTGCGCGAGATGCAGCAGGAGTTCTCCGTCACGGGTGAACTTGATTTGAATGTGCTGGCCCGGGTACCGGGAGCGCTGCAACCAGCCCGTGATGGGCTCAACAGCAAAATGATCGCGGGAGTGGAATGGGCCATCGATGAGGCTCTCAGTGAGCTGGAACGAATGCGCGAACAGGAAGGCGCTACGCTGCGTGCGGAAATGCTGGAGCGCCTGGGTAAGATTGAAGCGTTGGTGCCCCGGATTGAAGTAGCCGCCAACAGCCTCGTCGAAGCCTACCGCACGCGACTACAAAAACGCATCGGCGAACTGCTGAATCGAGATGGGCAGGTTGTGGAAATCGATCCTGCCAGATTGGCCCAGGAGGTGGCCTACCTGGCGGATCGCAGCGATGTCAGCGAAGAAATGGTAAGGCTGCGCAGTCATCTTACTCAATTTCGTGAAGCCTTGAATGCTTCCGGGGAAACCGGCAAAATGCTCGATTTCTTGCTGCAGGAGCTGAATCGCGAAGCGAACACTACGCTTTCTAAATCTACTGACCTTTCAATTAAGGAAGCAGGGCTTGCAATTAAAGCGGAAGTCGAAAAGTTGCGGGAACAGGTTCAGAATGTTGAGTGAGCTGAACACGTCGGACATCGAGCCAGCCGCCGGCACCTTGTTTGTTGTCAGCTCTCCATCGGGCGGCGGCAAGGGTACTTTGATTCAACGCGTGTTAAAGGTTATTCCCGACCTTAGTTATTCCGTTTCTTACACTACCCGCACACCTCGGCCGGGCGAGGTAAATGGACGCGAGTACTGTTTTGTAACGCGCCAAGAATTTGAGGAAATGATCGCCGCCGGCGATTTTCTTGAATCGGCGATTGTGCACGGGAATCTTTATGGCACTTCCCGCAAACAGGTTTTGCGCGACACGTCAGCGGGGCGTGACATCATCCTGGAAGTCGACGTACAGGGAGCGGCCAGTGTCCGCGAATTGATGCTTGATTCAGTTAGCATTTTCATACTTCCACCCTCTTTTGAGGTTCTCAGGGAGCGTTTGCTGGCGCGGGGAACAGATTCACCGGAGGAATTGGGCGTGCGTTTACGAAATGCTCCAGCTGAACTGAAGGCTTATTCGACATTCGACTACGTCATAATCAACGATGATGCGGCCCGCGCTGCGTCCCAGCTTGCTGCAATTGTCTCAGCCGAACGTGCCAGGCTTGAACGGCAGGAACGAGTGGTAAGAGATGTGGTTAGGAGCTTTGAGGCATTGTAAGGCAAACTGTTAGTTTGCGTAGTGTCGCAAAAGCGATTCAGTACAGTCAGTTTAAGGCGGTTAGGAGCAGCTTCCAGGTTATTAGGGGAATTGATCGTACCGTGCGACGCAAGCTAATATCTTGTATTACTCAGCCAACAAAGGAAAATCAGTAGTCATGCCAACACCGACTCCAGAGATTGAACACATAGCGACGAACGGCGATTCACAAGAGATTGATTCAAAGTACCGATTAATTATTCTCGCCGCTAAGAGGAGCAAACAACTTCAACGCGGCGCCCGCCCCCGCATCGACATTGATGCACAGAAACACAAACCCACGCGGATAGCCTTGGAAGAAGTTATGCGCGGCAAGGTCCAATTCGAGATCAAAGAGACTGATAAACACCTGCCCACCAACGACTAGTGGCACAGACTTTAGTCTGTGAAAGTTTGCGGTAGACGACTGGGCCCTGGTTCAGTCGAATCTAATTTCCATTTTCCATTAATCATTCCTCATTTGTCATTCCGACTTTAGGAAGATGCTGCATCTTGGCGCTGCTGAGAGGTCGCCAAGCTAAATGAAAAATGAGAAATAATGAGAAATGATGAATGGAAAATGGAAAATTAGACCGACGCTCTCACATAGGTCTCCATTGAATCACTACATACCTTTGTAATCCGGTCCGCCGCCGCCCTCAGGCGTCACCCAGTTAATAATCTGGTACGGATCCATAATGTCGCAGGTCTTGCAGTGTACGCAGTTTGAGAAATTGATCTGCAGACGGCGACCGCCATCTCCACCATCAACCATTTCGTAAACGGCTGCCGGACAGAAACGCTGACACGGATTTGCGTACTCTTCAGCGCAACGCGTTGCACAAATATTTGTATCTAGAACGTGCAGGTGAACTGGCTGATCCTCATCGTGGCCGACGGCGGCGTGGTAAACATCTGTCAGCTTATTAAAGGTGAGTTTTCCGTCGAACTTGAGGCCGTTATAACGCTGCTCCAGATTGTCACCGTTATAGCCAAAAGCTGAGAGCTTTTTCATCGCTTCATGACCCGGTTCGGCCTTCGCCCGATCTAAGAAGCCCCAGGCACGTCCTCCTGTAACAAACTGCAAACCGGCATTAAGCAACCCCAGCCAGCGTCCGTTGTTAAAGGCCGCGTGAAAGTTTCTTACTTTTCTTAACTCCGGAATTATCCAGCTTTCGTTAACTAATTCTTCGTAGCGCTGCAACTGCTTTGCAGAGAAATCGCCGACCAGCAACGCTTCAAAGATTGCCTCTGCGGCTAACATTCCGCTCTTGATCGCGGAGTGGATGCCTTTCAGACGTTGAGAGTTGAGGAAACCGGCGCAATCACCTACCAATAAGAAGCCATCTCCGTACATTCGCGGCATCGCGAAGTAACCACCCGCAGCGATCGTCTTCGCTCCGTAACGGATCATCTTGCCACCCTCGAGCAAACCGGCGATGTAAGGATGAGTTTTGTAACGCTGAAATTCCGCATGAGGGTCTAAAAGCGGATCCTCGTAATCGAGGCCTGTTACATAACCAATGTTCAAGATTCGGTTTTGCATTCCATAAATCCATCCGCCACCATAGGTCCGAGAATCAGAAGGAAAACCGAGAGTATGAGTCACTCGGCCGGCGGGGTAACGGTCGTCAGGCAATTCCCACAATTCCTTTACGCCGATGCTATAAACCTGCGGCGCTCTGTCGGCATCCAGGTCAAGTCGCTCGGTGAGTTGCTTGGTCAGTGAGCCCCTCGGACCCTCGCCCAGCACCGTTATCCTTGCCAGCAGGTCAACACCGGGTTCAAAGTTGGCTTTGTGCTTCCCTTCCTTGTCGATCCCCTTATCGCCAGTACGCACACCCACGACGCAATCGTTTTCATCGTACAGAACATCAGCGCCGGGAAACTCTGGAAAGATATTAACACCAGCTTCTTCGCACTGTTCGCCGAGCCAGGCCGTAAGCCGGTTCAAGGAAACAATGTAGTAACCGTGATTCTTGAGCGGAGGAGGAGTTATGGGTGAGCGTAAAGCATGTTTGTCTGTCAGGTAGAGAAAATAGTCTTCCTTCACTGGGGATTCCAGGGGCGCACCCCTTTCGACGAAGTCCGGTATCAGTTCCCTCAGTCCCTTGGGATCCATAACCGCACCGGACAAAATGTGCGCGCCGACGGCAGCGCCCTTTTCGATCACTGCAATTTCCACATCGCCAAGAGGCTTACCTTCTTTGGCCCCGCTGGCTGTCTCTTCATTGTGCCGCCTCACTAATCTCGCGAGGTGAAAAGCCCCGCTCAAATTTGCCGGCCCCGCACCGACAAACACAACATCCATTTCCAGGCTTTCGCGTTCCATCAATCAACCTCAGAATTAGTTCAGCGGAGTGCAACCCATTCGTTTTCGACCAAGAACTGAATGACTATTCATTTTTTGCAGTATAGCAAAACAGAGGCTAGGCATCCACGACCCCCTCGTCAACGAAGCCAAGAAACCCGCCTAAAGCAGTCAGATGCTAGCGGCTAAAAGGATCATTTTCCATTCGTCATTTCTCATTTTTCATTTTTCATTTGCATAGGCCACGACGACCGAAACTCCCAGTGTTAGAGGTCATCAGTACCACCACGCGATAGCAGACGGGTTCCGCGCTGCAGTCAGCCAGGCTGCGCCCGAAGTTGATAGATGACCTGCCGACACTGTGAGTTTCGGTCGTCGTGGCCTAGGCAAATGAAAAATGAGAAATGACGAATGGAAAATGGAAAATGATTCTTTAGCGGCTTAGGATCTTCGCCGTAAAAGCACGCTGGTGTACACTTGCCTCGCTCCTGACTAGTCAAAATGAGAACGCTAAAACGGTTTACAAATAAGAGTTCGTCTATCATTGTGCTGATATTCCCCCTGCTTCTCTGTCTTGGCGTCATGTCGACGCAACCCCTTCCCCACGGTGACGGTTCAAGCACATCTCCAAAAGCTTTGGCGTTAGCAAAATTGCCCTCAATCGTTCTCTGGGCGTGGGAGCGACCGGAAAGGCTCGATTTTATCGATCCGCAAAAGGTTGCGGTCGCGTTCCTTGCAAAGACTATTTCTCTGCGTCGCGATGGTGTCACGATTAGACCGCGTTTGCAGCCTCTGACCGTGCCACCAGGCACGAAGATGATTGCCGTCGCGCGAATTGAGTCAGATCGCTCGCAACGGGCAGCACTCTCCGACGCTGACCTCTCAATTGTCGTTGGCGAGAGTTCTGAAATGGCCCGTCTGCCAGACGTAGTCGCGGTCCAAGTGGATTTTGATGCCACGCGATCAGAAAGAGAGTTTTATCGCAAGGCGATCTTCAGTCTGCACGAAAAATTACCTTCGTCAATGCCTCTGTCGATCACCGCGCTTGCTTCCTGGTGCTGGGGCGACGACTGGCTATCGGCGCTGCCCATCGATGAAGCTGTGCCAATGCTCTTTCGTATGGGCATTGACCGACGGCAAATACTTTCCCAACTTGAAACCGGCGCCACCTTCAACTCAACCCCGTGTCGGGCTTCGGCTGGCGTGTCTGTAGATGAGCTGGTGTCACCAGAATTGCGAAACGCTCGTCTCTACATCTTCAGTCCGAAGGCCTGGTCGGCAGATTCGTTCAAAGCTGCAATGGAGATCTATCACAGATGAACCGTCGTTTCCCTCTTGCGCTCTTCGCATTCACCTTGATGCTTGCGCTGCTTACAACTGGGCCCTTAACTCTTGCCTGTGGTCCGTTCTCACTTGAAGCCGTCTTTGTTTTTACAGTCCACCCGGAGTACCCACTGTCGGACTTTGCCCACGGTGACATCGGAGTGCTCCAGCCGAGTTACGCGCGCTCGTACCTTTTTGTCGCTTACCGCTATTTGAATGGGATGGGCTTTAACGAAAAGGAGGAGCGAACGCTGAACGAACTTTGGAAAGAGCGACTCGATTACACCTGGGAACTCGGTGAGCAGGAGTGGATAAAGGAATGGAACACAGCCCGCGCGAAAGTTCCTGGTGTGAACCCTCCTGGGCAGATTGACGTCTATCGTCATCGCGAAAAGCCAAACGAATACGAAACGTATCTCAACTGCCAGAAGGACGCTTTCGCGACGGCAACGGAAACTCTCGAAGCCAGGATAAAGAAGTTTGGGGCTGACAGCGCAGTGATAAAAGAATGGGTCGCAGCCCAGGATCAGGTGTTTGCAAACTGCTCGGAGGGTCAGCACATTCCAGCCACAGCTAATGAATCGGATCCTCTCGTTCGCGCCGATCGCAATTACCAGATCGCCGCTGCCAACTTTTATTCTGGGAATTTTGATGAAGCCGGGAAGTTGTTTACAACGATAGCGGCCGATCCGGGTTCACCCTGGCGAGACAATGCTCCCTACCTCGCGGCTCGCACGCTGGTGCGAAAAGCAAGCCTCGGTGCTGCCGAAATTAAGCAAACCACTTTAAGCGAGGCGGAAACGCAGTTAAATAACATTCTCTCGGATAAGAATCTTGCCGGCCCGCATCAAGCCGCCGCGCGGCTCTTGAGTGTAGTTCGGATTCGGCTACATCCCGAAACCCGCCTGAACGAGTTGGCCCGAGCATTAGTAGCAAAGGACCGTGACGTCAAACTGAAGCAGGATCTCTGGGATTACACGGTGCTACTCGATCAATTCACCGGAGAGGACGAAGCTGGCAAAAAGAAAGAACCTCCCCCGGTAATCCTCGCGGATGATCTAACAGACTGGATTGTTACCTTCGAAGCAAGCGCTCCCGCAACTCTCGACCATTCTCTGGCGAAGTGGCAAGCGACGCATTCAATTCCCTGGCTGATTGCAGCGCTGACAAAGATCGATGCAAAGCATCTCAAAACGGCTGAGCTCGTGGAACAGGCCGTCAAGATAAGACCTGATTCCGCGGCTTACCCTACGACAGTTTTTCATCTGGTCAGATTGGATCTTCAGGCTGGCAGGATGGATGAAGCACGTCGCCGGCTTGACGAGTCATTAGTGAAGTATCGCTCCAGTCTCAATGCCTCATCTTTAAACTTACTTCTCAACCTGCGGATGGCGCTGGCGGAGCGCCTCGGGGATTTTCTTACTTGTGCCCAGCGTCTGCCGGCAGGTTTTAGTTGGAACGACGATGGACGGGAGATTCCCTCCGAGCTTAAGGACGATGAGGAGGTGGATCGTTCGCTTCAGGGACAAAAGCTGTTTGATCTCGATGCCGCTCAAATCCTAAATCAAGGCATGCCTCTGGCTGTTTTGAAACAAGCGGCAGAGAGCAACACCCTACCCGCGCACCTGCGTCGCGATCTTGCTCAGGCGGTGTGGCTGCGTGCGGTCTTGCTCGAAGACTATCAGACAGCAAATGAATTGGTACCGACCCTGAAAGCCCTTCTTCCGGACTTCTCATCTTCGCTTGACAGCTTTGCAGCCGAGTCGCAACCGGAAGCAAAGAAATTTGCCGCGCTTTATGCCTGGCTCAAGTTTCCCGGATTGGAACCGATCGTCGACGCCGGTATTGGCCGCCACACTGCACTTGCTAAACAAGACTCTTATCGCGACAACTGGTGGTGTGGTTCCGCTTTCGCACCAGGCACCTCAGTCGAGGGCTCGGGAAACGAGAACAAGGCGGGACCGCTCATCAAGATGGACACCAATACTTTCCCGGTGTTCTTGACTCAGACGCAGCGGGCAGCCGCCGCGAAAGAGCACGCAATGCTGACGGTACTTGGCGCTGCACCCAATTATCTCTGTCGTCAGGTGGTCCAATGGAGCACGAGAAATCCTGATGATCCGCGAGTTCCTGAAGCCCTTCATCTCGCTGTAAAGACGACGAGATACGGATGCACCAACAAGGAAACAGGTCGCTGGTCGAAGGCAGCGTATGATTTGCTTCACAAACGTTATCCCGGGAGCACGTGGGCCAAGCAAACTCCGTATTGGTTCAAGGATTAAGTCCAGGTATTCAAGTAAGAACGAGAAAGAGGGTTCATGTCGGAAAAGAACTTTACTAATCGCTTATTAAAAGAAACCAGTCCCTATCTATTACAACACGCTCACAATCCCGTCGATTGGTTTCCTTGGGGTGAAGAGGCCTTTACGCAGGCAAAAAAAGAGAACAAACCATTGCTATTGAGTATTGGCTATTCCGCCTGTCACTGGTGTCATGTGATGGCCCACGAGTCGTTCGAAAACGAAGAAATAGCACAATTGATGAACGACAACTTCATAAATATTAAAGTCGATCGTGAAGAGCGGCCAGACCTGGATCAGATCTACATGAGTGCCGTTCAGATGATGACTCACCATGGCGGTTGGCCGATGACAGTCTTTCTCACTCATGAAGGGGTTCCCTTCTACGGCGGGACCTATTTTCCTCCGGAAGATCGTTACAACATGCCCGGATTCCCACGCGTGTTGCTTAGCATTGCTGAGGCGTACCGAGAAAGACCCGAGGATATTTCTCGAACAACCGAGTCACTCCTCGAAGAACTTCGCCGTGTAAGCGTCACAAGCAAATCGAGTAAGGAGATTTCTCGGGATGTGCTCGACGAGGCGTACCGTGGAATCGTTAAGAGTTACGATGCTGTCGAGGGAGGTTTCGGCGGAGCACCGAAGTTTCCGCCGGCAATGACGCTTGAGTTTCTGCTGCGCAATTATCATCGGACTGGAGAAAAACAAGCTCTCGAAATTGTTGGTCACACCAGCCGCAAAATGGCCAATGGTGGTATGTATGATCAACTGGGAGGTGGATTTCATCGTTATTCCACAGACGCGAAGTGGCTGGTACCGCACTTTGAGAAGATGCTGTATGACAATGCCCTCCTATCTCGTCTTTACCTGCATTACTATCAAGTGACGAGAGACGATTGGGCGCGTGATGTCGCTGAAGGCATTCTTGACTACGTGCTGCGCGAGATGACTCATCCCGATGGCGGGTTTTACTCGAGTCAAGATGCAGATTCCGAGGGGCATGAAGGCAAGTTCTTTGTTTGGACCCTCGAGGAGATAACGCATCTACTTGGTGCCGGGGATGCACGACTGTTCAGCGCCTATTATGACATAACGACCGCCGGAAATTTCGAGGGCAGTAATATTCCGAATGTAAAGCAGGGGCGCGCCGAATTAGCCGCCGCGGAAAGCGTCTCGCTCGATCACTTAAACAAGGTTATTGAGCGAGGAACTAAGATACTCTTCCTCGCCCGCGAGCGGCGGGTTAAACCTCATCGCGATGAAAAGATTCTTACCGCCTGGAACGGCCTCATGCTGGCTAGTTTCAGTGAGGCCGGCGCCATCCTCAATCGTGAAGACTACGCGACCGCGGCCGCGCGCAACGCGGAATTCCTCCTGACTAATCTCCGTCGTGAAGATCTGCTTCTGAGAAGCTGGAAGGATGGCCAGGCTAAGTTCAATGCTTATATCGAAGACTATGCATTTCTGATCGACGGTTTGCTCACGCTCTACGAAACGTCCGGAGTTCTGCGCTGGTTCGAAGAGGCGATTGCGCTGGCAAATAAGATGATCGAAGAATTCTGGGATGAAAAAGAAGGTGGCTTCTTCTTCACTGGAAAGAGCCACGAGAACTTAATCGTGAGGTCGAAGGACTATTTTGACAACGCTACTCCATCAGGAAATTCCGTAGCTGCCGACACACTCCTGCGTCTCGCATTGCTTATAGACAATTCTGACTTCCGAAATCGAGCTGTGACCATCTTGCGGCAGATTGCCGACTTAGCGCGGCGATACCCGACAGGTTTTGGGCGAGCCCTTTGCGCGCTGGATTTCCACCTTTCCGAGCCAAAAGAGATTGCGGTCATCGTGGGTGGGGATTCTAGCTCTCGAGAGCTAGAGGCAGAGGTCTGGAAGCACTACCTCCCGAACAAAGTGGTTGCCATCTCCGCACCAAACGCTTCCCGGGCCAGCGGTTTAATTCCTTTGCTGCAGGACCGTCCGTCGATAGGTGGCAAATCCACTGCCTACGTTTGCGAACAGCGTACGTGTCAAACCCCGGTTACTGACGCGAGAAGCCTGCGTGCACAACTGATCGCTTGATGTCGTGGCATATTATTGGGTTTTACGCCACTTTCTGTTGTGCTGATAATTGATGTTCACCTAGCCATCCGGGAGGCGCTCCAAACCAAGCCGCTTGACTCCAATCGTTTGAAAAAGCTATATTTACCTGGTGTCAAACACTGTTGGTCTAGTACCAACACTCCACTCCAAAGCATAGGAAGTCAAATCCGGCTCTTACTACGCGTTTTCGTGTCCATCCCCAAAACTTAGCGCTCTCATTCCCTCTGCCGTCAGCTGATTCAACATCAAGCTTTTATGCTGGAAAGAAATCTGAAGAGCACTGCGCTTCTAATTGTTTTGTCGGCCGTGGCGCTCGTGCTCCTGGCGTCAAGCTTCATTGCTACCATCAGTTTGCCATTCCTTGGTCCCTCCGGTCTAAGTTCGTGGTTGGGGCTGTTGATTTTGACGCTCTTCGTGGGTAGGTTGACCGTAACCGTCACCGCCACGGACGGCGTCAGGCAGAGCCGTAAATCAATCGCCGATGCTTTTGTATTCTTAGCAGTTATGCTCTTTGCGATTGCACCCGCGGGAACCGCGGGACCGGCAACACTGCTGGCGGCAATTGTTGCTTTCCTTTCGACCTATCGACTTTCCAGCAACCGGGAGTTGATTTTCACCACGGCGCTGGCCGTGGTTTCCACTTCTATTGCCGCGTCTTCCTACGGAATACTTGTTGACTTCTTTGCCGGTAGCGGAAATCCAGATTTACAACAGGGGCTGCCCCTCAATATTTTCCTGGTACCGCTGGGAACCCTTGCTGTGCTGCAGTATTTCCTAAGTACGCTGGCAACGGCATGGTTTCTAAGCGTCGATGCCGGAAAGCGGCATGTAATACCATCTCAAGAAAGTCTGGTCTGGACGCTTACCACGCAACTGGCCGGTGCAGCGGCGGCGGTCCTGTTTTATTCGGCGATTCGAGGCGCAGGCGTTCCTTATGTGCTGCTGGGGTTGCTCATCATGGTGCTTGTGTACCTGCTTTATCGCTTTAATGAAAAGCGACTGAACGAAGTCAGGCGTGCAGAAGCAGAGCAACGTCGTCACATCGAGGAGATGGCGAACATCCACATGAACACCATCGAGTCGTTGGCAATCGCTATTGATGCCAAAGATCAGACGACTCACGGTCACGTACGGCGAACGCAGATATACGCCACGCAAATGGGCGATCTGTTCGAGGTGAGCAACGCCGAAGGGCAAGCACTATTCGCAGGCGCCCTGCTACATGACATTGGAAAGCTCGCAGTACCCGAATACATTCTCAACAAGCCTGGCAAGTTAACAGAAGCAGAATTTGCCAAGATGAAAATTCACCCTACTGTGGGTGGAGATATTCTTCGACGTGTCAACTTTCCATATCCGGTTGAAGATGTCGTTCGCTATCACCACGAAAAGTGGGATGGCAGTGGATACCCCAAAGGACTCAGAGGAGAGGGTATTCCCCTGGTGGCCCGCATTATCTCTGTTGTCGATTTCTACGACGCTACGCGCTGCGATCGACCTTATCGCAAGGGAATGAAGCGCGAAGAGTCGCTCGGTTTATTGCAAACCATGGCCGGATCCGCGTTTGATCCGCACATCGTAGGTAAGTTCGTTGAGCACGTCGTGGAATTCGACAAGCTCATTGACGCAGAGGACATTCAGGAGCAGGTGGCTTCGGAAACTGACGCGAGCGATTACCACACCAAGACAAAGCCAGATGCCGGACTTGCCTCAGATGTTTTAGGCTCGTCGCACGACTCCAATGGTTTTCGATCCATTACTCAGGCTCAGCGCGAGGTGTTTGCTCTTCACGAAATAGCTCAGACAATCGGCTCCTCATTGAATCTCAACGATACCGTGTCGCTCGTCTCGAACAAGCTCCGGGCAATCGTTCCCTTTGAGACATGTCTGATCTTCGTTGTTAACGATCGATCCGGCAAGGCCACAGCTATCCACGCCGCCGGCGAGAATGGCGAACTATTCAAGAGCCGCCGTATGAACGTGGGCGACGGAATTACTGGTTGGGTGATCGCGAATGGGCGATCGATGAGCAACGCTTCGCCAGAGTTAGATCTGGTAGGAGTGGCTGACGAGATCGTGAGGCAATACCGTGCAGCCCTCGTTTCCCCTTTGCTTCGTGAGGATGGAGCCTTCGGCGCAATCACACTCTATTCTAAAACACATACCTCCTACACTACTGAACATGTTCGACTGCTTGAATCCGTCTGCCAGCATGCCTCCAGTGCGCTCAATAACGCCATGACATATGAAAGAACCAGGGAAAGCGCGCTGATGGACCCGTTGACAGAGTTGCCCAATGCACGTGGCTTTTACATGATGCTCGAGCAACGAATTGCTGAAGGACAGCGAATGAACAAGGAATCGCTGGCAGTCTTGAGCATGGATATCGATGATTTTAAGGCGATCAATGACGAGTACGGTCACGCGACTGGTGACCGTGTTCTCGCGAGCCTCGCCGGCGTAATGCGGAAAGAACTGCGCCAAATGGATATCTTGACTCGCTATGCCGGTGATGAGTTTGTAGCTATCATGCCGATGGCGTCCAGCAGCATAGCCCGGTCCGTGGGCGAGCGCGTACGTACTGCCGTTGAAGGAAGCCGCTACTCCGTCAGGGCAGGAAAGATGGTAGAGCTCGAGCTCAGCCTCGGCGTAGCCTGCTTCCCGGACGATGGCCAGACTACGGAAGAACTGCTCACTGCGGCCGCTCGGAGGATGCAGCGTGACAAACACGCTCGCAAGACTGTGTTCACGCTTGTGAATACACCTGTTGGGGCTGTTGACTCGTTGACATAGAGTCGAAAATCTAAAAGCTCACAGCGCGGCCATGCCGCAACCAGTAACGAGACGATCCACGAAATAAGACGAAAGGCCACCAGCCAAATTTCGTGTTGGTTCGTGTATTTGGGGTTCGTGTCCTTTCGCGGATGTGGTATCACTAAGAATCAGAATCTACGCACTTGTTTCGGAGAACGCATGCTGACGGAGGGCCGCATGCGCTTGTTTTTGCGATCCCTGTGAGCTTTCAACGCGTCTCGCTTCACCGCCTGGAACATCGCTCTTTTGCGCGAGTTAACTCATCTCGCGTATAATTTTCGAGCTTCGAACGCATTCGACTACAAAATAGGATTGCAATATTTCGCAGGGCCTGCTCAGCAGGGCATCTAATTGCAACTTGCTTTTTAAATCCGGACCGATCAGATGAGTAAACAACAAATCGCAGAGGGACCGCTGCAGCCTGAGAAGGGCACGACCGCAGTAATGGAACAAGACTCTGTTGCGTCGCACGATCCGGCTACCATCCATCAAGACCAACAGGATGCCAAAGAGGAACAGAAGAGTCGCCTGAGCGGATATGATCGCGAAACACTCCTTAACCTTTATCATCAGATGCTGTTGATTCGGCGCTTTGAAGAGAAATCTGCCGAGGCGTACAGCATGGGAAAAATTGGCGGGTTTTGTCATCTCTACATTGGACAGGAAGCCGTCGCCGTGGGCGCCATTTCCACTATTCGTCAGGACGACTACGTGCTGACCAGCTATCGCGACCATGCGCACGCAATCGCCAAGGGTATGTCTCCCGAATCGGTCATGGCTGAACTTTTTGGTAAAGAGGGTGGCTGTTCGCACGGCAAGGGCGGCTCCATGCATATGTTTGACAGCAGCGTGAACTTTCTCGGCGGACACGCAATCGTAGGTGGCCAGATTCCCTTAGCGACCGGCGTTGCTTTTGCTACCAAGTACAAAGGTACGGATCAAGTGACGATCTGCTTTTTTGGTGAAGCTGCCGTCAACCAGGGCTCGTTTCACGAATCGCTCAATCTCGCCCAGCTGTGGAAGGTTCCCTGCATCTACATCTGTGAGAACAATCAGTACGGTATGGGCACGTCGCTAAAAAGAGCGATGTCGTTCCAGGATATTGCTCAGAAAGCCTGTGCTTACGAGATTGCATCGGAGTTTGTCGACGGTATGGATCTGCTTGCTGTCCGCGAGGCAACCCAGCGCGCAGTCGAACGCGCTCGCAAGAGCTATCTGCCCACCCTTTTGGAAATTCGTACTTATCGCTTCATGGGCCACTCGATGTCCGACCCAGGCAACTACCGCACGCGTGCGGAAATTGAAAAGTATCAGCAACGAGATCCTATTAAGCTTTTTACCACCTCCCTGAAAGAAGAGGGCGTGCTTGATGACAAAGGCCTGGAAGAGATTGATGCGCGAGTGAAGGAAGAGGTCGAGCGTGCCTGGCGCTTCGCCGAAGAGAGTCCACTCCCTAATCCCAACGAACTGCAGACGGATATTTACGCAAATCCGATCGGCGAATAAGCAAGCTAGTTCATTCAAAGCTAGACAACTGTCAGGATTACAAGATGGCCGTAATTACAATGCGCGAGGCTTTAAACCAGGCACTACGCGAAGAGTTGCTTCGTGACGAAAGCGTTTTCTTGATGGGCGAAGAAGTTGCGGCCTATCAGGGCGCCTACAAAGTGAGCAAAGGCTTACTTGACGAATTCGGCGAAAAGCGGGTAATCGACACTCCCATTACGGAGCTGGGCTTTGCCGGCCTGGGCGTTGGAGCTGCCATGGCCGGATTGAGGCCCATCGTTGAGTTTATGACGTTCAACTTCTCGATCCTGGCCACGGATCAGATCATTAACTCGGCCGCTAAGATGCTCTACATGTCTGGCGGCCAGTTCAAGGTTCCGATTGTCTTTCGCGGTCCTGGTGGGTCGGCGTTTCAGGTTTCTTCTCAACACTCTCAGGCGCTGGAGTCTTGGTTTGCGTACTTCCCCGGTTTGAAAGTTGTAATGCCCTCGACCCCGGCGGACGCTAAGGGCCTCTTGAAGTCTTCAATCCGCGATGATGATCCTGTTGTCTTCATTGAACAGGAGCGGATGTACGGAACTAAAGGCGAAGTGCCGGAAGACAAAGAGTTCACCATTCCGTTGGGTGTCGCCGACATTAAGCGAGAAGGAATAGACGCGACCATCGTGGCAAGATCGTTGATGGTGCCGGTGGCTTTGAAGGCGGCAGAACAGCTGGAGAAAGATGGTATTTCTTGCGAAGTGATAGATCCGCGAACGATCCGGCCGCTCGACATTGACACAATAGTGGCCTCAGTTAGAAAGACCAACCGCGTCGTCGTGGCTGAGGAATCACATCCTTTTTGCGGTGTTGGCGCAGAAATCGCAACTGAGATTATGGAGCGCGCATTTGACTACCTCGATGCTCCGGTCAAGCGAGTCTCAGGTGCAGACGTCCCGATGCCGTATGCCAAGAACCTCGAAGACCTGGCAATTCCGAGTGTGGACCAGCTAGTCGCCGCCGTGCGTGAGGTGTCGTACTTGGATTAGCTTGCTTTTTTCCGCGGTTTTCTAGAACGGTATAATCAGGATAAGCCGAATGGCAACTCAAGTAATCATGCCGAAGCTCTCTCCGACGATGGAGGAAGGGCAAATCTCTCGCTGGCTCAAAAAGGAAGGCGATAAGGTTTCAATGGGTGAGCCATTGGCCGAAATCGACACTGACAAGGCGACGATGGAAATGCAGGCGCTGGCTAACGGCGTCCTACGAAAGATCTTGATCAAAGAGGGTGAGTCAGCCCCACTTGGTAACATTATCGCGGTGATCGGCGAACCCGACGAGGATATTTCGCAAGTGGTAAGCAGCGCCACGGCCTCGTCGGCGAAGACTCAAGTCGCTGCGACGCCGACAGAGCCTAAACCGGAGCCGCAAGCGCAAAAGCCAGAGCCCGTCGTAGCCGCGTCGGGAACTGGAAACGGACGCGAAGCCGCTGCTTCTACTCCCTCTGGACGCTTGGTCGTGTCTCCCCTGGCGGCCAGAATGGCAGCTGAGGCCGGCATCGACTTGCGGTCCCTGAGTGGCAGCGGACCCAGCGGACGAATTATCAAACGCGATATCGAAGCGGCGATGGAGCAGTCAAAAGCTGCTACCCCTGCTCTACCGGAGAAGCAAATCGGCCGGCCGCAGCTTCGGGTCGTTGGGAGTAGCCAGCAAGTGCAAGTTGGGGCTTCCGCATTTCGAGATGAACCGGCCAGTGAAATGCGACGCACGATCGCGAAACGGCTCGTAACCTCCCTGGGGCCGGTGCCCCATTTCTTCCTTACAACTGAAATTGAGATGGATCGTGCGGTCGAGATGCGGAAGGGGATCAATTCGCTCGACCCGGAACTGAAGATCAGCATCAATGACATCATCATTAAGGTGGCAGCGGCTGCGTTGATTCAACATCCGCAAGTCAATGCTTCTTATCAGGACCGGTCGGTGAGGTACTACGAACGAGCCGACATTGGTGTCGCGGTGGCGATCGATGAAGGATTGATCACGCCGGTAGTGCGCGCCGCGGATCAGAAGTCACTCAGCCAAATTGCCTCCGAAGTTCGCGAACTTGCCGAGAAGGCACGTAATCGCAAGTTACGTCCCGACGAGTACACGGGCGCTACTTTCTCGATCAGCAACCTGGGAATGTTCGGCGTTGACGAGTTTACGGCGATAATTAACCCGCCTGAGGGCGCGATCCTGGCAGTGGGAGCGATGTCGCCAAAGCCTGTTGTACGCGAAGAACAGATCGTTGTGAGGCAAATGATGCGCGTGACAATGTCATGCGACCATCGGGTTATAGATGGCGCGACGGGCGCGAAGTTTCTGCAGACGTTCAAGAAGATACTCGAGAATCCGTTGTACCTGGTAGTGTGAAGAAATTTAGGATTTAGGATTTAGAATTTAGAATTGAACGGGTAGGGGTTCTAGCACCTTCATGAGATCGAGAGCCGAGTATCCAAGACTGTCGGCGAAGTCGACTAGCCAAGCCCGCTAGTCGAAATGGTCAGGTGCTAATTGTTAGACTTAGAAATTCCCAATTCTAACTTCTAAATTCTAAATTCTAAATCTCTTTAGGCCGCTTGCGTTGCCTTCGTCAGGCCGAAGCATTCCTGAATCTCATGCGCATCTAGTGTGTCAGACTCCATCAGCCGTTCAACTAAACGGTTAATGGATCCTCGCTCTGATTCTACGAACTCACAGGCGCGAGCTAACTGCGCGGTGATGATGGCATTAGTGGCTTCTTCGATGCGATCTAACAACACTTGACTGTGCGGGTTGTCGCTGCGGCCCAGGTGAATGGGCCCCAGAGGACTCATGCCAAACTCCCTCACCATACTCCTGGCTATTTCAACGGCGCGCTCAATGTCGTTAGAGGCCCCTGCCGTCATGGTCGACAGCAGTACCTGCTCGGCGGCTCGCCCGCCCAACAGAATGGCAATTTGATCCTCGAGATATTCGCGTCTTTTCATCAGCCGATCCTTTTCCGGCAACGACTGAGTGACGCCCAAAGCCCTTCCGCGCGGCAGGATCGAAACCTTATGGATAGGATCTCCATTTTCGACCGCCAGGCCCACCGCAACGTGACCAGCTTCATGCACAGCCGTCGCGTAACGCTCATCTTCGTCGATCATGAATCCCTGGCGTTCAGCACCCATCAGGATTCTGTCGCGAGCATATTCGATGTGCTTACGGCCAATGGCAGCCGCATTGTCGCGAGTTGCCGCAATCGCCGCTTCATTCATCAGGTTTGCTAGTTCAGCGCCAGAGAAGCCGGGGGTTCCACGGGCAATCCATTGCAAATCAAGTCCGTCTTCCAACTGCAGACCGCGGGCGTGAACGTTCAAGATCGCTTTTCTTCCAGCAACGCCGGCCAGATTAACGGTGATTTCTCGATCAAAGCGTCCCGATCTTGTTAAGGCCGAATCCAAAATATCCGGTCTATTAGTCGACCCAATAACAACGACGCTGCTGGTGGGCTCAAAACCATCCAGCTCAATCAGAAGCTGATTCAAAGTCTGATCCTGATCGGCGGAAGCCGAATCGTTGCTGCGTCCACGCTGCCGTCCTAAGGCATCGATCTCGTCGATAAAGATGATACACGGCGAAAGCTTTCGTCCTTCGGCAAATAATCTGCGCACGCGAGCCGCACCAACGCCGACGAACTTTTCCTGGAAGCTTGAGCCGGAAACAGACAGAAATGGTACTCCAGCTTCGTTGGCAGCTGCGCGAGCCAGGAGCGTTTTGCCGGTTCCCGGAGGACCTGATAACAGAATTCCGCGTGGAGCGCGCCCACCCAGGCGACCAAATTTCTCCGGCGCGCGCAGGAAATCGATTGTCTCAGCGAGTTCTGCTTTCGCTTCATCTACGCCCGCGACGTCTTCAAAACCGACATCCTGTTTGCCCTCGGTACTCTTGGCACGACTAAAGTGCTCGCCGCGCCCATTCATACTTGCATGCACCCGCCAGCCAACAAACATGAGAAGCAATAGTGTCAGGATCGGTGTGACCCAATTCAAAGCGGTCGTGGCAAACCCCGGTTCCAGCGGTCTAAACTCAATGGGAATATTCTGTTTTCTGAAAGCTTCTACCACGCTTTGTTGAGCAGCGGCATTCGTAACGGTGGCCTGTAACAATGAGCCATCCTGTCGCTGCACGGTCAACGTATCGCCCTCAATCCTTAGCGTCAGAGCCGATTGAGTCTCCGCAATCTGGTAGAGCTGCGAATAATTTATGGGCTGGATTACTGCTGTGTATCGCTGACGAACTATTAGCGAAGTTGCTACGGCCAACGCTGCGGGTAAGATGATTGCTAATGTTAACGTGAGTTTTTGGTAGCGCAGTATCGTCTTCGGTATGGGGGTACGCATAAATTCTCCGGTGGTACTTCATGCCGGGAGCACAAAGACCTGACTTATCAGGATTCGGGGTTTAAGCGACGGAGCTTCGGAAGGAGCAAACCGCACGCGAGATTGGGAGGCCTATTAACAAAGAACGCGCTCGCCACTATCAATTGCGAACGCATAAATACTTTAGCGTCATCTCCAAAAGAAGTCTAGTTAAAAGTCAGTCGGGTCAGTCGGGACTGAATCAAAACGTTCCGACGACATGCCTGGTGGCGCATTTCAGTACGCATGATCAATTCAGGTGAGCAGGTGTCCGTCTCGCATCCAAAGTATTTGCTAAACGCTGTAATGAAAGGTGTTTAGTTAAACAATTCGGTTTCGTGGGCATCACTGGCATAGACGTTGCCGATAGTGTGGTGGAGATAGGGACGTTTAAAACGAGAAGCGCACCGAAGGAGGAAACGCACATGTTGTGGACGATCTTTGTGATTCTCTTGATTCTCTGGCTGCTTGGAGTCGTTAGCGGCTATGCAATCGGCGGGTTCATTCACATATTGTTAGTAATCGCGCTCGTCGTGTTGTTAATCAACATCATCAGCGGACGCAGAACCGTCGTTTAAGGTACTCTGCATACACTGCTTGCCCTGCGCGGCGCCCGTGCCCTGACTCAAAAAGAGTTAGAAGCGCGGGCGTCTTTTCTTAAATATCCATCTTCGCAGAGATGGGGCTCGTTATCCGGCCGATCGGGTAGAGGTTCATCTGTTCATCCCAATACGGTGAGCGCTTATAGAAGAATTCCAGCCGCGCTCTAGGACTGGATGCAAACTTCGGATCGTTTACCAATAGCCGCTCATACTCCTCTTGCAAACTCGGATCGCTGGCCATCATGTCTCGAGCTAGTTGCTCGAGGACATAGTTTTCACCATACTCTTTCTGCTCGAAGATCGCATTGAAGGAGCCCCACGCCACAAGGGAATCCGGTCCCTGCGGTTCCAGCAGATTGATCGCAACCTTAGCGCCTTTTTGTGCGAGCGGTACCAGGATCGAGCCAGCAGGAAACACTCGGGTTTCTCGAACAGGCTTAACTTTGAAGCTTGGCATTTGTCGTCCTTCAAATGGACCAGACGGCCAGGTAACATCAGTGAATCGGTAGCTCTCCACATTGATGCTCGCCGCTTCGGCCAATCGCTGCACCCTTAGCCCATGCGCCTTGAGAAGGTGAATAACGTCTTTCCACTGCGGCGCTACTATGTAGTAAAGGGGCGGCGCAACGGTGGCGTTCACCCGGAATGTGTCGTACATCGGCACCGTTAGATCTAACGACCTGGTCCCGAAGATGACCCGGACGTCGCCGGAGACGGAACTCTCTTCGGTATGATACTCGACAGCCTTGAGTTCATACGACCGCGTCGCATCGGTTAATTCGTACGATAGTGGTACCTGTCGTTCCGGGTCATAGGCCTTCCCCTGGTCCAGTGTCCGATCATCGGCAGCTCTAACCGCCTTTAGCAAGGCTTCCGGTTGACTGCTAACTTCCCCTAAAGTGAACCGAAGCAAATCGTAGGTGCCCACAACCCGCGAACGATAATCCTTAAGCATGTGGGTTTCGATCAGAATTCCCGGGCGATTTCGGAGCGGAGTGTAGCCCGTGGAGAATCTTGGTGAACCATTGAAATCCGCGATCCCCTTAGTCAGATCCCGATTATCGAGAAACTCGAGATACCAGGAAACGACATTTCCGGCGGCTTCTGTTGCCGGTTTTACTCGTCCGTCGATCACTTCTCTTTCCCACGCAAGCACGTCCGGATCGACGCCCTCGTGGTGCTCAAACTGGTAGGTGATGTTGTAGCGGTAGTCAGCACCGTCAGTGACGTGACAATCGATGAACAGGTCAGGTTCCCAATTGTTCCAAAGCGAAAGCCAGGCGCGGGTTTCGGGCGCATCAGCTTTCATGTAGTCGCGATTAAGGTTCTGATATGTGCTAGTGGTGCGCCAGCCCATGTTGGATGGGCCGTTTTGATTGATTCTATTGTAGGGACTCGATCTTTCGTGGCCGTCGACGTTGTAAATGGGAATAAAGAGCACAACTACATTCTTCAGCAGTTCGGACATGGTTCTTGTGATTGCTATATCACGCAGCAGTGCCAACCCTGCATCTTTGCCGTCGGGTTCGCCGGCGTGGATACAAGCCTGAATCAAAACGATCGCCTTGCCTGATTTCTTTGCGGGCTCGGGTGAAAAGGTGCCGCCTTCAGCGGCAATCAAGAGTGGGAGTTCATGCCCTTCCCCGCTCTGTCCGAAGCTTTGAAATTCGATCAGCGGCGATGCTTCAGCAAGCCTCTTCGAGAATGCAATCGTTTCGGCATAGCTAGGAGTGTCGCGATAGCTTGTCTTCTCGGCATCAGTTTGCCACTCCGCCGAGATGGGAGGCGTGTTTGACATGTCTCAGAATTTAGAAATTAGGATTTGGAATTTAGAATTTCGTGTTTCGAGTCGTTGATCTAACAGCGAGGGTCATGTGAATGCGTTGCTTCCCCAATTCCAACATCGATGATCCACTGATAGAACTCCATGCCACAGTTAACCCGAAATTCCAAATTCTTCTAAATTCTAAATTCTAAATTTCTATCACACGTACGGCACTTCGTTCGCCGTCGAGCGTTCAAAGTGCCGCAGTTGAGACACCGAATGTACATTGTTCTCGCAAACCAACCGGTAACAAGTGCGCTGAGCCCGAGTATCCCTACCAGGACAAGGACATTCAGAAGCAAATCTCTCAAACCTTATAGATCTCCGTTACGTTGCGCTGATATGCCTGTCCCCGCTCGTAACCCTTACGAAAGGCATCACTGTTTGAAATCTCGCCGTAAGCCTCGCGCAGATCCTGTTCATTCTCGGCGTACGACGTGCCGCGTCGTATGGGATGCAAAGCCGCCTTGAAACCGCGGCGGTAGCTTGCCTCATCTCGCTGGAAGTCCCCACCTGTCTCTTCATAGTGAGTGGACTCGGCATCGCGAAGACCTAGCCACCAGGTTTCTTCCGCAGCGTCAACACTTTCTGCTCCTGTCCTGGTTAGAACATCGCGAACTTTCTCGGCGGACTCTTCATCGGACGCGAGAGCCACAATAACCGAATGTCCCTTGCGCAAGGCATCTTCGTAGACGAAGAGCTCATCGTGCGGTAATCCTTCTGACAAGCCCTCTTCGAGGGCCTCACCTGCCGCCAGTCCAGTTGCGGCGCCACCTACACCGAGGATAGCCGCGCCAATCAGACCAAGCGCCAGAACCGGCCCTACACCCGGAACCAGCAGACTGGCAACCGCCGCGCCCACTGTGGCGCCCCCGGCCGCCCCAATTGCCCCACCGACAGTTGCCCCCAGCGCTTTGCCGATGCCCGGTGGTTCGGCATCAGTGACCGGGATGCTGGATCCGATTTTCTTCTCATCGACTCCTGGCGTTAACAATCCGATTCTGTTGTTCGGGATGCCCAGGCCATAAAGCAGTTGGACCGCGCGCTCGGCATCTGCGCGCGAATGAAAAATACCCACGATCGTTTCCATTGTGTTCTCTCCTCCTCCCAAGCGTAGACTATCTTTTAGCGCGCGCCTTCGCCGGCAGCAAGGAAGTTTGCTTACCGACACAAATCGTTTAATAAATCAGCAGAGCTATGTTAGAGTCGAGGTAAGGTTGGCAGCTCAAGCATCAATATAATAAGGAAAATCAGGCGTGTACGATATCGTTGAAAAACACTGGCCAATGTCGGTTGGCGATGGCAAGGCCACGCGGAAGAAAAGGCCCCGTATCCTGGCGATTACGACCGACTGTTGCACAGGCTGCGCTGGCTCGCCTGCCTGCGTCGAGTACTGCCCTATTGAAGCCTGTATGTTTTGGGTCCCCGACGAAGATCACCCGCCGTTCGGCCGTATCGAGGTCGATCCATATCTCTGCATTGGCTGCCAAAAGTGCATCAGCAAAGGACCTGACGGCGCGTTCCTGGACGGCTGTCCCTGGGATGCTATTGAGATGGTACCAACCGACGACTGGGAAGCAGTTCACGGAATCACTTTGCCAGACTTACCACCGCCTCCGCCCTCGTAAATTACTCATCCGGTAACATTCAGCCCCGAACGGCGCACGGGCGTATCTTATCCGCTTGTCTATAAACGTTTCACTCCTACGGAGTGAGGTCTTGTCTCATTCCAGCTCGTTCTTATTGTTGGGGGCTGCATCAGGGTTCGCATGACAACACAGTACTGTTCTGTTTTTTCTTTCAGCGTTGCCAATTGTTCTGGTGTGGCCTGCGGTGCGCTTATATCGAACCTGGCGTGAATGTCCTGAAAACCGACTGGCACATCCTTTGAAATCCCCAGAGTGCCCCGAAGATCCATCTCGCCTTCCACATCTACTCGAATGTGCTCAATCGGTATTCCCATCGCCTCGGCGACGAGTTGGCAAGTGAGTTGAGCACAAGCCGCCAGCGCTCCGAGCAAAAGGTCTCCGGAACAAGCCGCCGTGCCTGGTCCTCCAACCCCACGATGAGCTTGCGCGTCAAAGAGCGCCTGACCGACTTCGACAGTGCAGGCGATCGGAGCATCAGATTGTGCACTATGAGCTTTCAGGGTGATACGCGAGCTATTCGGGTCGCTGCGGTATTTTTCTTTTAGAGGCTTCTGGATTGATCGAAGATCCATGGCTTCTACTCGTCCTCAGAGGTTGTCGGATCAATAATGACCTTGACCCGGGCTATATGATTTGCTGGAAACCCGCCGAGACGAGCATGCTCATGCACCAGCTCCTCATTCGAAGCTATGTAGACGCAATAGAGCTTGTTGTCGGTGACATAGCTCTGAACCCACTGAATCTGAGGCCCCATCTGATTCAGCACATTGCAGGATCTCACCGAGAGAGTTTTTAACTCAGCGGGCGACATCTTACTGGCCCCGGGGACTACCCGTTCAATAACATATTTTGGCATTGACGTTCTCCATTACACGATTTTGATTGTCGCTTTTGTTCGTCGCGGTTTTGGCGCTCAAATTTACCTTCACCGTAATTCAGCGATCAGTTGTTGGAACTCCACATCACTACGAAGCGAATCGAAAGCGCTGTCTGTTTTGGCCCAGTGCGCTACCGTTCGAAATCCACTTTCAAAAGCGTGACGAAGTGAAATGAGCGAAGCTCGTTTTTCTCCGAGCAGAGCATAGGCACAGGAACAGTTGTAGAGAGCCGGGCCGTCATTTGGCTCCAGCTCAAAGACTCGTTTGAGCGTTGCCTGTGCTTCTTCCTTAGCTCCGAACCGAGCATACGCTTCGGCAAGTCTGCTCATCACATTAATATCATCGAGACTAGCCTCGAGTTTTCGTGAAGTGACCTCGATAACCTTAAGTGCTGCTTGTTCGGCGGCTTCGATGTTTGCCAGCTTTCGATAAACGCCCACAAGAAATCGCCAAGCGTCTTCATCGTAAGGCTTCAATTCCGCCGCACGGCGATAATACTTCAGCGCGCTATCGAGGTCACCCGACAGGTCCGCAATCATTCCCAGTCGGAGATATCCAGGGTAGAACTGAGTATTCTCTTTGAGAATTGCTTCAATTGTGCCCCTCGCTTCGGAAAATCTTCGGTGATGGAAATACACCATCGCAATGCCAAACTGAGCTTCTATTGACGTAGGATCGAGCGTCAGAGCTCTTTGATTCATCTCTATCGCTTTGCTCAGCCAAAGCGAATTTCCATCGTACCATTCGTACATGCACGAATATGCCTCGGCCAGTCCGGCAAAAGACGAGGCAAACCTGGGGTCGATAGCGACGGCATTTTCAAACATTTGGATTGCGCTCTCAGTATTCCTCTTCCCCTTCAGATACAAAAGTTCTCTGCCTCGCATGTAGAAGTCATAGGCTTTCAAATCGTCCGTGGGTTTCTTCGCAAGCAGTTGTCTTTCCGAATCCGTGAGGGAGATCTTCAAGGCATCGACAATCTTCTGAGAAACTTCATTTTGCAGATCAAATATGTCTTCGACAAAACGGTCAAACCGTTCGGCCCAGAGGTGGTAACCATCTCTAACGTTGATGAGTTGTGCTGTGATGCGGATCTTATTACCTGCTTTTCGAACACTTCCTTCCAGGATGTGATTTACGCGAAGCGCTTCACCAACCTGCCGTGTATTTACCTCCTTTTTACGGTAAGGAAGGACATCACTCCGCGGAACCACTTTCAATTCCATAATCTTTGAGAGGTCGGTGATGATATCCTCGGTAATGCCGGCACAGAAGTAGTCGTCGTCGTCTTGCGAGTTCATATTCTCAAAGTAGAGGACAGCGATGGACTTTTCCGGAAATGAAGAAGATGACTCTGTAACATCCTGTGGTGTATCGGCAATTACCTTTGACAAGGAAACCTTTCTTGACTGTACCTCCAGCTCACTTTTCAGGTCTTTTAGATCGATAAGCAAGTCCTTGACAGTCTGATAGCGTTCCTCGCGATCCTTGCGCAGGGCGCGTGAGATAATGTGCTCAAACTCATGCGGTCCTTCCGGCAGGTGAAGTACCAGTGATTCAGGTTCACGATCGAGGATTCCTGAAAGCACATCCAGCGTTGTGGCCCCCAGAAACGGCTGACGGGCCGCAACCATTTCGTAAAGCACACAGCCCAGACTCCAGATGTCCGTGCGCGCATCTACATCTAGTCCCCTTGCCTGTTCGGGTGACATGTACGACGGTGTGCCAAGGACCGTGCCTACCTCGGTGTTGATCAGAGCTTGCGTTGGCGCTTGCGAGTCCGCGTGAGCCACCGGCCAATTTCGCGCGAGTTTGGCTAGACCAAAATCAAGCACTTTCACAATGCCATCGCGGCGAAGCATGATGTTCTCGGGCTTAATGTCGCGATGGACAATACCGACGATGTGAGTCGCACAAAGAGCACTGGCGATTTGAATGCCAATCTCGATTGCCTCAAGAGGCTTTAGCGGCGCGGTTCTTATTCGCTCGCGCAGCGTGTCACCGTCGATGAACTCAGTCGCGATGAATTGCTCTGAATCTATCTCGTCAATTTCGTAGATCGTGAGAATGTTTGGATGGTTCAGTGCGGAAGCAGCCTTCGCTTCCTGGACGAAGCGACGCACGCGATCCTGGCCGCCAACATCGGCCGGCAGAATCTTCAAAGCGACTTTGCGATCGAGCTTTGTGTCATGCGCTAGATACACCAGACCCATTCCACCCGCGCCGAGTTGGGAGCAGATTTCGTAGCGGCCAATTCTTTTGCGAGCGGGAATCGCCAAGGCGTCAATTTCGGGGAGTTCTTTCGAGTTTTTTCGCAGCGCAGCCATGGTAGATGACTTTGCTCCCGCCGCGCCACTAACCATGTCTCGCATGAGATCCGTTCTCACGTTGCGGGACACGCAACGGGCCGCGGTAAGTGCATGTTGATCCCGTGTTGATATTCCTTTTGGAGAGGGTAATCGGTGGGTTCCAGTTCCAATCGACGGGTCGCCTGGGGGACGGCTTATAAATGCATTGGGTGACTAAACTCCGGATAGTTTTATTTAATGCGACTCTTGAGGGGCGTCATTGACCTGCCCGCTACTGACCATATTCTACTGCCCGCATTCCTGGTTCGAATGGAGCACGACCGAGCCGAAGCGTTCCTGATATTCACGAGACGTTATAAAGGCGCAAACCATCGCGTGCTGAATCTCAGTGTTGCGAACCGGAAAGCGATTCACCTGAAATAGCCAGAATAGAAATCCGCCGATGTCTGAATCGCGTCGTAGATAGCCTGCATATTCCGTGAACACAAACGACCGGTTGTACTCCGCATCAATCAATGTGCGATTGTTGATAGGATTTGTCTGAGCGTTGTCGTCAGCCAGCCGGTACATTATCGCTGCGCGCCCGCCGGAGTTGAACAGACTAACCAATGCACTGCGCTGTGAAGTGAGATCGACCTCCAGGTCAGTCTTGATTGCGGCAAGAACCGTATCGACAAAGTCTGATCCATTCAGACTCGCAGGATATTTCGCCAGGAATTCCGGTCGGTGCACAAACGCGTCGGCAAAAGCTAATTGGGATAGCGCGAGATTTGGACCAGCCACCACCTGCGCTCGATCCTCTACAAAGACAGCGTAGTTCGGGATCTTCAAGTTCTCTCCCGGATTAGCCGGATCCGCATCCGGATTCGAGAAGGGCTGATGGTTGCCGTAGGCCGCTCGATAGAGCCGGAACACATAGGCTCCGGTTTGCTGAAACTCCGGCTCAAAGAAGAAAGCATCGGAAACTCCAATCCTTCGACTGTTGATGCAGCGCACATCGGTGCCGCACCGGGTAATCTGATCGGTCCAATAAGCGGCCCCACCTGGTTCCGATTCACGACTCAGGAAGTCGTGATAGTGCTGGCAGACGAAAGTTCCTGCCTCGTCAATCGGATTTGTTGGCGCCGGCGCGGTGTCGTTATCGAGTATTGTCAGGGTGGCTGTGCCATCAACCGACACGCCCGCTCCGTTGCTGGCGTTGCTCAATTTGATTGTTACGGTCTCGTTCTCTTCCGCGTAACCATCCTCGTTTGCCAGAACTGAGAAGCTCCTGGTTGTTTCCCCGGGGGAAAATAAGAGTGTGCCCCTGGCGACCGTATAGTCAGTTCGCTGCAACGCAGATGAGTCGGCCGTGGCATAGTCCACCGTGGCTCCAGTGCTTACGTCCCCGGTTCTTGTGATAGTGATCGTGGCCGCGCCACAGCCTTCGGCGACCGTGTACCCGGCGGAGTTGAGGTGGAAGGTTGAGTTGTAAACTTTTAAGGGCGCCGAGCTGATGGTTTGCGCAGTTCCGCCGCCGCTTTGTCCTTGCAAGACAATCAAGTAATCACCAGCAGTCAGAGAACTACTGTTTAGTGTCTTGTTGTTGCTGAACGACTGTCCCTCATTTAGGGCGGTCTGGTCTGTGAACGTCTGCACCACATTTCCGCCCACTACATCAACAAGTAGGACTTTTACTTCTAAACCAGTGAGATCAACGTTGCCGATGTTGCGCACCTGATAGGCCAGACTCGTTGTCGCCGGTTTCTCGACCACGGCAGGAGTCGAACTGATGTTCCCCGCCAGCGCCGTACCTTGTGTGGCGCTGGACAGGATGTTGAACGTCACGGGCGAAGTGCAGACTGTTTGCTGGCCATAGCTTAGATTCAGGTTTGCGGTATAGGTTCCTGGCCCTCTGGTGCCGGTGTTGAAACCTGCAGTGCTCTTGAAGAGCGCTCCGGGGGACAAGTTATTTATCGAAAGCGGTGTGCTGAACACGCTCTGATTGTTTGGATCCAGGATAGTTAGTTGGGCTTGTAAACCGGCCACACTCAGGCTGGTATTTTGGTTTCGTATCGTCGCTGTCAGTTGGGCCAGGGAGTTGGAGTTATAACTGCGTTTATCGGAAACGAGGGCGCACTGCACCGAGTTACCCGGCAAACTATCAGGCGTATCCGGATTGCAATCATCATCGATGCCGTTACCGGGAATCTCAGGTCGTCCAGGGTTGATGTTGAAGTTAGTATCGTCGCAGTCTGCCGGTACGAAGTATCCATCTCCGTCCATATCCTGGGGCGGGTTAATATCGCCGTTGGCCGTGACCTGGACCGAAAACGACTGTGCCGCGTGACCGCCTCTGGCGTCACTAGCTTCGAGATTGAAAAACTGCAGCCCGGTCTGAGACAAACCTGGACTCCAACTCAATTGACCTGTCAGCTGGTCCAGGATTACACCGGTCGGAAACTGCCGCAACGTAAAGACGATCACATCGTCGTCGGGATCTATGGCGGCAACGTCGTATTGCAAGGTATGTCCCTGCGCGATCGACGTAGGCGGCGTGGAAGTAATCTGCGGAGGGTGATTTGTGCCGTTACCATTGACTCTCACGGCAAATCTCTGTTGGGCGCTGCCGTTACGATTATCTGAGACCTGAAGGATCACACTCGCACCACCGGTCTGCCCATCGGTGGGCGACCAGCTGACCAGGCCCGTTAGGCCAATTGTCATTCCCGCTGGAGCTGTGAGCAGTGAGTAACTCAACGGGTCATTGTTGGGATCAGTAGCTTGCACCTGGTATGTGTAAACAGTGCCGACGGTGGCACTGACGCCCGGAGTGGAAGAGATGATCGGCGGTTGATTGGTGCCGGCATCGCAGGGCGAACCGATGAAGCTCGCGGCCGCTTTGTTGTTTCCTCCGCGTCCGACTCCTTCGATCAACTTGAATTGCGGTTCGGCGTATGAGCCGCCGACTATGAACTCCGACAGGCTGGGCCCGTTAGGCAAGAAGGACGCGGCAGTCAGGCGTATCCACGAGACGTTCTGCTGTTCCGGAAAGGAGACCGTCACCTCGCCCAGCGTGTTAAGCGTCACGGGAAGTGTGAAACCATTTGAGAAAGAGAAAGTGCCCGTCAAAAAACCAGTGTCTCGAGTTGTAAAACCTGACGTATTGTTTTGGATGGTGATTGAGTTCGCATTAACCGGAAACTGGAAATGGACGTCGTAGAATGATGGTCCGATACGAATGACATCCCCGGGGCGGAAAGGATTTTCAAACCAGGCGGTATTGTTTTGTCCGTCGATACCACGATAGGCGAAGATATTTGTAAGTACTGTGCAACCTATGCAGTAACCGCTCGCCTGGGCCCACGTGTGTGGCAAGCTCACAAGATTACTGGACTGTGTCAGCGTTTCACTAGGAGGGTCGTTGACTGTTACAAAGACCTGGGCTGAAGGCGGAGTTGCAGTTGTCAGCGTTACATCCTCGAACTCGCTTGGGTAGAGAGCCCGAGCCGTCGAGCGCGTGCCGATGATTACTCCTCCTGAAGCAGGATCGCCCGAATAGAAATTGACTTTTTGACCAGATGCCACGTGCAGGCTGCCACCATTGCCGATCCGTGCAGTAATACCCGCGGATGCCGGACAATTTTGCGTGTTGATGGTTACTTTCGAGACTGTTAGATCGGGCGCTGCCAGCGGATCTCTCCCCTCAATCGAAGCTTGCGTGCGACTGTTATTTATCGTTTGCCAGTTGTTGGCAGCTACGAGCGGAATACCCGCATCTTCATCAACGTTGGTGACGTGATAGAGCCACTGGTTCCAGATGCGACGCGCGTTGCGCCAGTTCCCTTTCGTATCACTGAACACCACGACGCCGGCACGGTTTTGCGAGCCGTCTCCCAGCGGTACTGCAGGGATTACTATGTCAGCCTGCCCATCGTTATCCACATCGGCAATAACGGCATAGCCCGACTGACCTGCGCGATGTCCGGCGCCAAAGTTATAAAGGACAGAACCGTCGCGACCGTTTAGGATCCAGACAATCTGCTCGTCGCGATAGACCAGCTCCGCCGCGCCGTCACCATCAAAATCAAATGCTGAAGGTGGGCGGCAGGCAGTCGTGGTTCCGGATAGAGTTGATATCAGATTGCGACGCCATTTGAGACTGCCGTCACGCTCATAGACCGCAATAATATTTGACGAAACATCGTTCCTCAAGATATAAGCCTACAGGGAAGCCCTGTTTGATCCGGCCGTCATGCTCGAAAACCCAAAGAGTTTCATCAAATGCACTCGTGCCGCCGTTATGGTTGTCACAGACTACGACGATCTCGGGATACGGATCATCGTCGAGATTGGCGATTGCCGTGAACGAGTCAGCAAGGATGAAGTTCGAGTTGGGCATGTTGATTGTAGTGGCGCCGCGATCCAGCGTTCCCCTGACGGTCCACGTACCCCCAAAGTTAAAGGTCTGCCAATACCAAATCGGATTACCGTTCCTATCGAATACCGATGGGCCTGCAATAATCTCAGGCACTCCATCCAGGTCCAGGTCAGCCACTTGTTTTGAGGCATAGACGCTGCTGCCACCCAGATAATCTGGTACACCGGTTTGGATAAGGTCTCGACGAATCGTGCCGTCGAAGTTAAAGATCGTTTGACCGTAAAGGATTTCAGCATGTCCATCGCCGTCAAGATCCACGATCACTGGGCTGTTGAGGTATCGAACTGACGCGCTGGTCCAACGCAATGTTCCATTATTGTTGAAGCAGAGGAGTCGCGGAAAGAATGCTCCGGCAACAATCTCGGGCAAGCCGTCACCGTCCAGGTCACCAACCGCCAGGTCGCTGTCGGCGTTGAACTCATCACTGCCAGGGTGTGGAATATCGAAAATGACTGCGCCTGTATCACCACGTAGCGCCGTTAACCTGGTGCCGTGATTGAGGCCCGTGAAAAAGATCACGGCCGGCACATCGCGATCATTCACCAGGCCATCGCCGTTGGTGTCCTGCAATGGCGCGACCATTGGTGTTCCATACACACCTTCAAAACCCGATGG
>WNGE01000879.1_pt1 | contig 40996 bp, 33 predicted proteins | sample 5400651 | NCBI WGS metagenome assembly WNGE01 (sample SAMN13153370, study PRJNA577476) | soil metagenome | isolation source: 60 cm soil or saprolite under grassland replicate 2 | place: USA:California | collected 2016-06-15 | reverse complement strand
CCACGCGGTCGAACGCCGGCGGCGCCGTCGCGACGACGGTGGAGGCGGGCGCGGGCTCCGACGTCATGATCGAGGAGATCAGCGAAGCCTGGCTGCGGCCGGAGAACGCCTTCCGGCCGGTGGCCATCTCGTAGAGCACCGCGCCGAACGCGAAGATGTCGGTGCGCCCGTCGGCTTCCTTCCCCTCGAGCTGCTCGGGCGCCATGTACTGGAAGGTCCCCAGGATGGTGCCCTCGGCCGTGAGGTCCTTTCCGGTCTGGGTCGGAAGAGCGGTGAGTGACGCGCCCGACCGTGCCGCGGCGGGCATCACCGCCTTGGCCAATCCGAAGTCGAGCAGTTTCACGCCGGACTTCGTCAGCATCACGTTGCCGGGTTTCAAGTCGCGGTGGACGATGCCCTGCCGGCGCGCCTTGTCGAGCGCGTCCGCGATCTCGCATCCGTAGCGGAGCACCTGGTCGAACGGCAACGGACCCCGGGTCAGGCGCTCCGACAGCGTGTCGCCCTCCAGGTATTCCATGACGAGGAACTCGACGCCGTCCTGGTTGCCGACGTCGTAGAGCGCGCAGATGTGCGGATGCGACAGCTGCGAGATCGTCTTCGCCTCGCGCTCGAACCGCTGGCGGACGTCCGGACTTTCCGACAGGTGTGCCGGCAGCACCTTGACCGCGACCGTCCGCTCCAGGCGCGTGTCGCGCGCCCGGTAGACCTCCCCCATCCCGCCCGCCCCGATCGGCGCGACGATCTCGTAAGGGCCGAGACGCGTGCCGGATGACAGCGCCATCTATTTCTTCAGTCCGGCGGTCCAGTTCATCACGACGGTGATCGGGATCGCTGGCTCCTCTTCGACGAGCCTCGTCACGAGAAATCGCTGGCCGTCACCGGCGACGGCGTAACTGAGCAGGTGCGGAGCAGCGGCCGGGAGAAACCGGGTGCCGAAAAGCCCTTTCGGAACTCCGGCCTCGAAGGTCGCATCGGCCTTCACCTCCACTGCCATCAACCGCTTGTCCGCTGAAACATAGAAGAGCTCCTTGCCGTCGCGCCGCCACCGGGGCTGAGAGCCTCCGCCCGTCGAGATCTGCCACTTGCCGCCCGAGGCCGGAAAAGGCTGGACGTACACCTCCATCCTCCCGGATTCGTCCGAGGCGTAGGCCATCCAGCGCTCGTCCGGGGAGAGCTGGCCCTGCACTTCGGAGAATTCCGTCTGCGCGAACGCCATCGGCTTGCGGTCGCCCGTCATCGGAAGGACCCAAACGTCCCATCCCGTCTTCGGCCCCGGAGTGTGGAAGACGAGGAAACGTCCGTCGAGCGACCAGTCGGTCAGGAACTTGTCCTGGTTCGACCGGAAGATTACCCGCTCCTGACCCGCCCCGCTCGAAGACTTCTCGTAGATGTCTCCGAAGCCCTCCCGGCTCGAGACGAAGGCGATACGGCTTCCGTCGGGCGACCAGATGGGCCTGCTGCTCGTCGCCGGACTGAACGTGAAGCGGGACGACAGGTTCCGCGCCAGGTCCGTCAGCCAGACATCCAGGTTTCCCGACTGGGGATCTCGCACCCCGACCGCGACGCGCTTTTCATCGGGGGAGAGCGAGGGACCGATGTATCCGCCCGGCCCACCGATCGTCCCGAGAACCTTTCCGCTTCGGTCGAGCCAGACGAGCTCCCTCTGCGAAATGACGCCGGGTACGTAAGCGAGCAGTCCTTTGTCCGAGACGGAGAACGGGGCGTATCCGGGAGGCGCGCCGTGTCCCACCGATTCGGCGACCCGCACCGGCTCGCCCCGGACTTTCGCGCTCCGTGGGTCGAAGGCCTGCGCGAGCAACGTCCCGTCCCGCTCGAAGAGGAGCTGATCGGGCGGGACGAAGACTCCCATCCCCGTTGCGCTGACGACGCGGCTGCTTTGACGGGAGTCGAGCGATCCGACGTAGATCCCCGAGCTCGGCGACCTGCTGCGAGTCCAGTAGAGAAACCGGCGCCCATCGGGCAAGAAAGACGGGAATCGGTGGGAATTCTCCTGTCGTGAGGAGTCGAGAGTCGTGGCCGGCGTGACCTCGCCGCCGCCGGCGGGGATTCTGTAAAGACTTTCGCCCTGTGTCGGCGTGAAGACGATGGTCCCGTTGGGACTCCAGGCCGCTCCGCGACCCGCCGAGGCGTCGCAGAGCGTTTGCGGCGGCCCGCCCGAGAGATCGAGTCTCTTCAACTTTCCATGGCCGAAAAAGCCGATGAAGCGGCTGTCCGGAGACCAGAAAGGATAAGAAGCGTCCTCGGAACCGGCGAGGGATCGCGCCTCCACGCTGTCGAGCGGCCGAACCCAGAGAAGCTTCCGGTCACCGGGAGAGATTGCGACGAAGGCGAGAAGACGTCCATCGGGAGAGAGCGCCGGCTGAGCGGAAGCCGTTTCGCCCGGCAGGGTGAAGGCGGCTTTCTCCGGCGGCAAGACCGGGAAGCGGGTCACTCGCCCCTCCACCGGCTGGCGTCGGAAAGAGAGCGCGGCAAAAGCGATCAGCGCGGAAAGGGAAAGTGCCGCGAGGACCCATGCGATTCGCTCCCGGTTCGTGCGATGCGCCGGGATCGCCGCGGGAAGCCCAACCGCGGACCCGCCCTCCGCGATCCACCGAATCTGAACGCCGACGTCGTGCGCCGTCTGCCAGCGATCGTCTGGATCCTTGGCGAGACAGGTCTTCACCACCCGATCGAGTGCCGGCGGTGTCATCGGCGATATCGACGAAATCGGCGCCGGCTCCGACCCCATGATCGAAGAGATCAAAGACGCCTGGCTCGTGCCGGAGAAAGCCTTTCTGTCCGTCGCCATCTCGTAGAGGACCGCCCCGAAGGCGAAGATGTCGGTCCGGGTATCCGCATCCTTGCCCTCGAGCTGTTCCGGAGCCATATATTGGAAGGTCCCGAGAATGGTCCCTTCCTGAGTCAGGGCTGGAGTCATCGTCGGCAGAGCCGTAGCGCGCGCGGACGATGGTGGGAGCACCGCCTTGGCAAGTCCGAAGTCCAGGAGCTTCACGCCCGACTTGGTCAGCATCACGTTGCCAGGCTTCAGATCGCGGTGGACGATCCCGTCGTGGTGCGCTTTGTCGAGCGCGTCGGCGATCTCGATGGCGTAGCGCAAGACCTGTTCGGTCGGAAGACGTCCCTTGACGAGCCGATCGGCGAGAGTCTCCCCCTCCAGGTACTCCATGACGAGGTAGTCCATGCCGTCCTGGTGGCCGACGTCGTAGAGCGCGCAGATGTGTGGGTGCGACAGCTGCGAGATCACTCGCGCCTCGCGGTCGAACCGCTGCCGTGACTCGGGAGACGTCGACAGGTGCGCCGGCAGGACTTTCACCGCGACCGTGCGATCCAGCCGCGTGTCGCGCGCCCGGTAGACCTCCCCCATTCCGCCGGCGCCGATCGCCGCGACGATCTCGTAGGGACCGAGGCGGGTGCCGGCGGCGAGAGTCACGGGTTTCGCGCTACCCGTGGATCCGCTTCGTCAGCGCGGGAACGCGGCCGACGAGCCGCGCGTACACGGCGAGCTGCCCGCGGTGGTATTCCTCGTGGGAGACGCCGTGGTTCATCCAGGCGAGGCGCGTGCCCTTCTTTCCGTCGAAGCGGTTGATGAGCTGCAGCATGTGGAGCTCGCCCGCGGCGCGGATCCGCTTTTCGCCGTCGGTATGGGTCTGGCGCAGCGCCGCCAGAAGCTGGCGCTTGGACCGCATCCCCGAAATCCCGCGCGCGTACTCGATCAACAGTCCTTCGTAGGACTTGCGCCGGAAATCTCCGTCGGGGCGCGACAGCTCGCCCGACATCAGGAGACCCGACTCGATGACGTGCTGGAGAAGCTCGATGACCGAGCGGCTCTTCTCCGACGCGCGAAAGCCGAAGTCCTTTTCGGGAAGGTTGCGTGCCTCTTCCAGGACGCCGCCGCGCGTGTAGGACCAGGCCTCCAAGGCTTCCTCGAGCAAGCTGCGAAAGTCCATGCGTTCTCTTCGCCTCCGTACGGTGTTGCGGGGGAATGATATCCGGCTCTCTTTTCGCGCCCTCTTTACGCTCCGGAGGACGAGCGGACGAGTCCGGTCATTTCTTCAGACCGGCCGTCCAGTTCAGAACGATCGTCATCGGATTTGGAGCGACCTCCGCCGCCGGGAGGTTGATCAAGAGGCGCTGACCGTCCCGACTGACGTCGGAGCCCTGGGCGCGCGGCGTCGCGAAGAGGTCCTTCGGAGCGGAAGCGTCGAAAGAGGGGACGGTGCGGATCTCAACGATTTTCCGCTTATCCGGCGGTTCGAAGTAAATGAGCTCACGGCCGCCGCTCGTCCATCTCGAGCTGTGGCCGCCGGCAGTCGACACCTGCCACTTCTGGCCGGTCGCCGGAAAGGGCTGAACAAAAACCTCCCGCTTTCCGGTCTCGTTCGAGTCGTAGGCGAGCCACCGGCCGTCGGGCGAAAAACGTCCCTCATCGTCGCGGAATGGAGTCGCGATCAATGGAGTCACTTTCCCGTCGCCCGTGAGAGAGAGCAACCAGAGGTCGGTTTCGCTCTTCGGATCGCGAACTCGGTAGAGCAGCCATCGCCCGTCCGGAGTCACGTCGAGCGGCTCCTTCCAGAGATCCGATTTCAGCAGAAGCTTTTCCGATCCGGTGCCGCTCACCGGCTTCTCGTAGAGATCCCCGATTCCCGCCTTGTTCGAGCTGAAGTAGAGGCGCTTGCCGTCGGCCGACCAGACGGGGTTCGACTCGCGTGCCGGGTCGAATGTGAATCGCGAACCGATGCCGCGCGAGACGTCGAAGATCCAGATGTCGGCGCTGCGGGTCGTCGGGTCGAGACGCCTGATCGCGACCCGGGTCCCGTCCGGCGAGATTCGGGGGTCGTCGGCGTACTCCCCATCGGGTCCCAGAGTCGAGATCTTCGTGCCGGACCGATCGAACCAGACGAGCTGCCGCGCCGCTGGGCTTGCGCCCTGATACGCGAGAACGCCGCTCTGGGAAGTCGAATACGCCGAGGAGCCCCAGGTCGCCACGTACTGGACATCTCGACCGACGACGACGGGCTCGCCGGTGACTCGTAGAGCTTTCGGATCGAACGGCTGCGCCAGGAGAACGCTCTTCCGGATGAAAAGCAGATATCCGGGCTGCGCGAACGAGGCCGGGACGTCGACGTCGAGGACGCGCTTCGCTTCCTTCGAGTCGAGCGAACCGACGAAGATGCCGGAGTTCTGTGAAGGCTCGCACCGCGCGAGGTAGAGGAAGTGCCGTCCGTCCGGAAGAAACTGCGGTCGCCAGTGGCCAGTTTCGCCCCGGGATTTGTCGAGCCGGGTCACCTGCTCGACCGGGCCTCCGGACGCGGAAACGCGAAAGAGCGGGCTCGCGCCGGACTTCTCGAACAGGACGACGTTGTCGCGGTTCCAGGAGCAGCCGCGCCCGTCCGCCATCTCGGCGATCTTCTGCGGGGGGCCGCTCGGCACCTCGAACTTGAACAGTCCGTCGCCCCCGTACCCGACGAAACGGCCGTCCGGAGACCAGAAGGGGTCGTACGCGTCCCGCGTACCGTCGAGTATTTGAGCTGGCTGTGGTGAATCGAGCGAATGGACCCAGAGCGAGACGTCCCCGGCGGAATCCTTCGCCGCGAACACCATCTGCCGGCCGTCGGGAGAGAGAGCGACCGGACCGTCGATCGGCTCGAACATCGTTCCGGGCGGAGGCAGGATCGACGCGCGAAAGGCCGGCGCCGGTTTCGGGGCGCGGCGCAGATAGCCGTACGTCGCGCCGCCAGCGATCACCGCGAACAGCGCGGCCAGGGCCCACGCGAGTCGCTCCCGTGACTTTCGTCGCGCGACGACGGGCGCGGGCAGCCCCGCCGCCGATCCACCTTCCGCGACCCACTTCAACTCCAGCATCACGTCGTGCGCGGTCTGCCAGCGGTCGTCGGGGTCTTTCGCCAGACAGGTCTTGACGACGCGGTCGAACGCGGGCGGCGTCATCGGCGCGACCGCCGAGACCGCCGGCGGCTGCGTCCCCATGATGGAAGAGATCAAAGACGCCTGGCTCTTGCCGGAGAAGGCCTTCTGTCCCGTCGCCATCTCGTAGAGGACGCACCCGAACGCGAAGATGTCCGTGCGCGCGTCGGCTTCCTTTCCCTCGAGCTGCTCGGGCGCCATGTACTGGAAGGTGCCCAGGATCGTGCCCTCCTGCGTCAGGTTCGATCCCGCCTGCGTGGGCAACGCGGTCAGCGAAGATCCGGAAGAGCGCCCCGCCGGCGCGATCGCTTTCGCCAGCCCGAAATCGAGCAGCTTCACGCCCGACTTCGTCAGCATCACGTTGCCGGGTTTTAGGTCCCGGTGCACGATCCCCTGCCGGTGCGCCTTGTCCAGGGCATCGGCGATCTCGATCCCGTATCGGAGCACCTGGTCGAAGGAGAGCGGACCCTTCAGCAGCCGGTCCGAGAGGGTCTCGCCCTCCAGGTACTCCATGACGAGGTACTCGGTCTCGCCTTCGCGTCCGACGTCGTAGAGCGCACAGATGTGGGGGTGCGAGAGCTGCGAGATCGTCCGGGCCTCCCGCTCGAAGCGCTGCCGGGAATCGGGCGAAGACGACAGGTGCGAAGACAGGACCTTCACCGCGACCGTCCGGTCCAGGCGCGTGTCCTTCGCCCGGTAGACTTCCCCCATGCCGCCCGCGCCGATCGGCGCGAGTAGCTCGTACGGACCGAGACGCGTGCCGGCAGAGAGCGTCATTGCTTCTTCAGCTCCGCGGTCCAGTTCAGAACGACGGTCGCCGGCGCGGTCGTCGGATCCTCGAGACCGACGGCGACGAGGAACTTCAGTCCGTCCGGAGCGACCGCGTAATCGCCGGCGCCTCGCACCTGGAAGAGCTCCTTCGGCTCGCCGAACTCTCCGTTCGCATCGACTTCGACGACCATGAGCTTCCCGCTTCTCGCGCCGTAAAAGAGCTCACGTCCGTCCGCCCGCCAGCGGGGGCGCGAGCCCCCGCCAGTCGAGATCTGTCGCCGGTTCGAACGGTCGGGGAAGCCGCAGACGTAGACCTCGCCCCTCCCCGATTCCTCCGAGACGTATGCCACTCGTTTCCCGTCCGGGGAGAAGGTCCCGCTCGTCTCGCCAAAAGGGGTCTTCAGGAACGGCTTCGCCGTGGGCGTACCTTCGAGCGACAGGAGCCAGAGATCGATTCCCTGCGATGTGTAATTCTCGAACAGGATGAAACGACCGTCGGGCGACCAGCTCGTCGGGAGCTTGTCGCCGCCCGAGGAGAACAGGAGCTCTTCCTGCGCGCCGGCGCTGGCCGACTTCACGTAGAGATCCTGGAAATCCTTTCGCGTCGCGCCGAACGCGATCCGACTGCCGTCCGGCGACCACACAGGGCTGTAATCGGAACCGGGATCGAAGGTGAAGCGAGTGGTGACGCCGCGCAGGAGATTGAGAAGCCAGAGGTTGGCGTGCCGCCCGTCCGCGTCGAGTTGTTCGTAGGCGGCCTGGTCGTGCCTCGGGGAGACTTCGAAAAGCCCCCGACGCGCCGGATCCCCGACAGATCCCAGCCTCCGACCGCTTCGATCGAGCCAGACGAGCTGCGAGTTCGGGTTCACGCTCAAGAACGCGATGACGCCGTTCTGAGATGCGCTGAATTCGAACTGATGATTCGCCATGCGGTCTTCGGCGATCCCGTTGCCGATGACGATGGGGTCTCCTGCCAGCCGAAGATGTTTGACGTCGATGGGCTGCGCGAGAAGCGACCCAGCGCGGACGAAAAGGAGATAGCCGGGCAGTGCGAAAGCGACGTTGGAAACGGCACCGCCGAGATCGCTGCTCTCCAGAGAGTCGAGCGACCCTACTTTGAGACGGTGATCTTCGGTGCGCCTCGCGTCAGCCAAGAAGACGAAGTGATGGTCGTCGGGGAGAAAGCTCGGCCATCGGTGGCCTTCATCGCGGGGGCCGAGCCGGGTCACGGCTACGGGGGTTCCTCCCGAGGAGGAGACGCGATAGAGAGGATCGAGGACGTTCGGCTCGAAGACGATCACGCCATCGCGGTTCCATGTGCCGCCCGATCCCAGCGGGGCCTTGGCGAGGACCTGAGGAGGTCCTCCGGACGCATCAATCTTCTTCAGCTTGCCGTCCGCGAAGAATCCGAGAAAGTGGCTGTCCGGCGACCAGAAGGGACCTTCCGCGCCCTCGGTTCCGGCGAGAGCGCGCGGTTGGACGTTCTCGAGGTTGCGCACCCAAAGGGATCTCTTGTCGTCGGCTGTCACCCCGACGAACGCGATCCTCTGTCCATCGGGGGAAACCGCCATGGAGTGAAAGGACTCATACGTCGCGTCCGCTGGCTGCGCGATGGAGAGACGGACCGCACGCGTCGGCGCGGCAGAACTTTGCAGGCCCCGCGCGGTGAGTAGTGCAACGGCGACGAGAAGTACGGCAGTCGCCGCCATCCACAGCCTCTCCCGGTTCCTACGTTTCGCGACGACCGGCGCGGGAAGCCCGGCGGCCGAGCCGCCTTCCGCGACCCACTTCAACTCGAGCATCACGTCGTGCGCCGTCTGCCAGCGGTCGTCTGGATCTTTCGCGAAACAGGTTTTGACGACGCGATCGAACGCCGGCGGCGTCATCGGCGAGACCGCCGAGACCGCCGGCGGCTCCGTCCCCATGATCGAGGAGATCAGCGACGCCTGGCTCTTCCCCGAGAACGCCTTCTTTCCCGTGGCCATCTCGTACAAGACCGCACCGAACGCGAAGATGTCGGTTCGCGCGTCGGCCTCCTTCCCCTCCAGCTGCTCGGGCGCCATGTACTGGAAGGTCCCGAGGATCGTGCCCTCCTGCGTCAGGTTCGATCCGGCCTGCGTCGGCAGCGCCGTCAGCGAAGATCCGGAGGTGCGCCCCGTCGGCGCGATGGCCTTCGCCAGACCGAAGTCGAGCAGCTTGACGCCCGACTTCGTGATCATTACGTTGCCCGGTTTCAGGTCCCGGTGGACGATCCCCTGCCGGTGCGCTTTGTCCAGCGCGTCCGCGATCTCGATCCCGTAACGCAGCACCTGCTCGAACGGAAGGGCTCCTTTCAGCAACCGGTCCGAGAGCGTCTCGCCCTCCAGGTACTCCATGACCAGGAATTCGACTCCGTCCTGATTGCCTACGTCGTACAGCGCGCAGATGTGCGGATGCGATAGCTGGGAGATCGTCTTCGCCTCCCGCTCGAACCGCTGCCGCGATTCGGCGGACGAGGACAGATGCGCCGGCAGCACCTTCACCGCCACCGTGCGCTCGAGCCGCGTGTCCTTCGCCCGGTAGACCTCCCCCATTCCGCCCGCGCCGACCGGCGCGAGAAGCTCATAGGGGCCGAGACGGGTGCCGGCGGAAAGCGTGGTCACGCTCCGCGCTTCCCGAGATAGCCGCTCTCGATCTCCGAAAGCATCTGCTCGATGTCCGCGGTGTGAAACGAGTACCTGGTGGCGACGCGAATTGCGTTGAGCTTTCGCCCCCTTCTCAAGAGTGGATTCCTCCGGAGAGCAATCCGGAGCGCTTTGCGGACCCGCTCCGCCACGGTCAGGATGCGTTTGCTCATTTCTGTGGGTCCATCTTACCCACGGGTAACAGGCGGCTCAGAATCCCAGCGCGAAAAGCAGAGCGCTGCGTAGCTCGGTCATTCGCTCCGGCCGGAGTGTGGTGATCAGGGGACCGATCCTGTTGCGCGAGACCGTCAGAAGGTGGTCGAGGTTTGCGGCGCAGTTCCGGGGCATTCCGTCCTCTTTCGTGAGAACCACCTCCGAGGGGATATCGCGCACGGTACTCGTGACGGGAGCGACCGTGACCTCCGCGAGGTACTCGAGGATGGAGTCCCGCGTCAGAATCACGACGGGCCGGCGCTTGTCCGGGGTGGAGAATCGGTACCATCGCACCTCGCCCCGCTTCACGGTTCAGTCCAGACCTGTTCCGATTCCCACGAATCGAATTCACCGGCGTGAACCGGCTGCCGCGAGTAACCACGTCGATGCTTTTGCTCCAAGGTACGGGCGCGCTCCCGGGCGAGCGCCTCGCGAAGGGCGTCCCGTGCGAAAGCGGACCGGCTCTTGCCGAGCTTGCGCGCGGCACGATCGACCGCTTCCACCAGGTTTTCGTCGAGGGTCATCTGAACGGTCTTCATGAGCGTGACTCCATCCGGATAACTATAACTCTAGCTATTGAAGCCCACATAAAGCCCGATTCGTGAAACCCAGCCCGACCGGTGTCGTAAGAGAATACGGAACTGACCGGTCAGTTTCGAAACAATGCCGCGAATCAAGACGCAGGACAAGGAACAGGCGATCCTCGAAGCAGCCGCCCGGGTCTTCTCGGGCAGGCAGTTTCACGAGGTCCTGATCGACGACGTCGCCGCCCGCGCGCGCGTCGGCAAGGGAACGATCTACCGGTACTTCCAGACGAAGGAAGACCTTTTCTTCGCCGCGATCCTCCACAGCTTCGACGAGCTCTCGGCCGCCCTGGCGGTCTCTCTCGAGAAAGAAACTTCGCCCGTGCGGCGGCTCGAGCGGATCGCCCGGGAGGTCCTCTCGTTCGCGTGGGAACGACGCGACCTCTTCGCTCTTCTCCTCTCCGACGAGAGGCGGTTCCGAGAGAGGGAGGAGGAGCTCCAGAAGAGACGCGAGGCGATCTCCCGGCTCGTGCAGGAGGCGATCCTGGAAGGCATCCGACGGCGCGAGTTTCGGGGAATCGACGCAAGGGTGGGAGCGGAGCTCTTCCGGGGAATGATCCGCGCCGCGAATTTCCTTCACCCTCGAGAGGAAACGTTGGACGAGCTGGTTTCGGAAATCGTCGGTATTTTTACCCGCGGAATCGAGAGGGACCGCTGATGAAGATCGCCGGCGCTGCGATGGTTGCGACAGTCACTCTCCTCGGCGGTTGCGCGTCGCGCGAGGTCGGCTCGCGAGTGGCGGGGAGTCCCGCCACCCCCTGGCAGCCTCCCCCCGAAGGGCGAATGCCCGTTCCCCTTCCGACGCCGCCACCCGCGATTCCGGCGGCGTACCTGCAGTCGGGCGCGACCGTTTCCCTCGAGCAGGTCCTGGACGTCGCGTTGAGAAACAACCCCGTAACCCGCACCGCCTGGTACCAGGCCCGTGCGGCCGCCGCGAACCTCGGCGTCAAACGGTCCGAGTACTTTCCCGATCTCGAGCTCGACGCGAACTTGACGCGTGCGAAGCAGACGTCGGTCGGGGGAAGGTTCATCACCTTGCAGACGACGTATGGTCCTTCCCTCTCCCTTTCCTGGCTTCTCTTCGACCTGGGCGGCCGCGCCGCGGACGTCGACGAGGCGAGAAACGCCCTCTTCGCCGCCGACTGGACCCACAATGCCGTGATTCAGAACCTGGTCCTCCAGGTCGAGGTCGCGTTTTACCAGTACCAGAACGCCCGGGCCCAGGCCGCGGCCGCCGAGGCGACGCTCAAACAGGCGAGGGAGAGCCTCACCGCGGCGCAAGAGAGGCACCGCGCGGGAGTCGCGACGATCGCGGACGTCCTGCAGGCGAAGACGGCGGTGTCTGCCGCGGAGCTCGCGCTCGAAACCGCCCAGGGGGCGATCCAGACGCTGCGCGGCGCTCTCGCGACGGCCGCCGGTGTCTCGCCCGATATCCCGGTCGACGTCGCGCCGCTGGCGGAGAACGTCGACGTACAGGAGGTCGGCGAGACGGTGGACGCCTTGATTGACCGCGCCCAGAGCCAGCGCCCCGACCTCGCCGCCGCGCGATTCGAGGTCCGGAAGGCGCAGAGCCACCTTCGGTCGGTCCGGTCGGAGGGACTCCCCACTCTCGCCGCGGCGGGCTCGTTCGGCCGGGTGTACTTCTACAACTCGCCCGGGCTGCCCTTCGCGGACAACTACTCGGGCGCGATTCTCTTTCGCTTCCCGGTCTTCACCGGCGGGCAGAACACTTATGAAACACTCGAGGCGCGCGAACAGACGCGAGCGGCGGAGGGACAGGCGGAGACGCTGAAGGACCAGGTCGTTCTGCAGGTCTGGACGAGCTACTACAACCTGAAGACGGCGGCGCAGCGCATCCGCACCGCGCGCGATCTGCTGACAGCGGCCGCGCAGTCTCAGGAGGTCGCGGCAGGCCGATATCGTGCGGGAGTGGGGTCGATCCTCGATCTCCTGGTCGCACAGAGCGCCTACGCGAACGCGCGCGCGCAGGAGGCTCAGGCTCGGTCCGACTGGCTCGTCGCGCTCGCGATGCTGGCGCACGACACCGGCTCGCTCGGACCGCCGGCCCCGACGCCGCCGGTCTCCTCCGAGGGCGCGAAGTGAGCCGAGCCATCAGGACCATCGCGTTCGGACTGGCGGTTCTGTCCGCCGTCGGCTGCTCGAAGAAGGACCCGCGCGCGGGCGCCGCCGCCGAAGCGGTTCCCGTGACCGTGGCGAGCGTCGCCCGCCAGGACGTTCCCGTCGAAGTCCGGGCGATCGGACACGTCGAGCCCTACACGACCGTCGCCTTGAAAGCGCGCGTGGGCGGCCAGGTGATCCAGGTCGGGTTCAAGGAGGGACAGGACGTGCGCCAGGGCGACGTTCTCTTCCAGATCGATCCGCGTCCCTACCAGGCGTCGCTCGCGCAGGTGCGCGCACAGCTGGAACGCGACCGGGCGATCGCCCGGAACGCCGAAGAGGACGTCAAGCGCTACACCGACCTCGTCAAGAAGGATTACGTGACGCAGGAGCAGTACGACTCAACGCGAGCCGCCGCGGCCGCCGCGCTCGCCACGGCGAAAGCCGACGAGGCCGCCGTACAGAACGCGCAGCTCCAGCTCTCGTACTGTACGGTGACGGCGCCGATCTCGGGCCGCGCCGGAAGCGTCCTCGTCTACCCCGGCAACATGGTCAAAGGCAACGACGACAACCCCCTGGTCGTCCTGAACCAGATCCAGCCGGTCTCCGTCTCGTTTTCGGTGCCCGAGTCGTCACTCGGGGCGATTCGCGGGCGGCTGCGCCCCGGCGGAAAGATGAAGGTCAGCGCCGTCGCTTCGGGAAACCCGTCCAATGCCCAGGCGGGCGAGCTCTCGTTCCTGAACAACGCCGTGGATCCGGGCACGGGAACGATCCTCTTGAAAGGCAGGTTTCCCAACGAGAATGAAGCCCTCTGGCCCGGTGAGTACGTTGAAGTGGTGCTGACCCTCGCGACCGAGCCGAAGGCGATCGTGGTCCCGTCCCAGGCTGTCCAGACCGGTCAGGCGGGACAATACGTCTGGGTGGTCAAGAACGATCTGACCGTGGAGTCCCGACCGGTAACCTTGAGCAGAACGCAGGGGCCGCTCGCCATCGTCGCGAAGGGGTTGGAAGCGGGCGAGCGGGTCGTCACCGACGGGCAGCTCCGGCTCGCGCCCGGAGCGAAGGTGCAGGTCCGGAGGCTCGAAGGGAAGGCCGCATGAGCATTGCCGAGATCTTCATCCGCCGTCCCGTCATGACCACGCTGGTCATGCTGGGGATTCTTCTCTTCGGGATCATGGGATACCGGCTGCTGCCCGTTTCAGACCTCCCGAACGTGGACTTCCCCACGATCCAGGTTTCGGCGAGCCTCCCCGGCGCGTCGCCGGAGACGATGGCTTCGGCCGTGGCGACCCCGCTCGAGAAGCAGTTCACGACGATCGCCGGGCTCGACTCGATGAACTCCTCGAGCATCCAGGGCATCACCCAGATCACGCTCCAGTTCAACCTCTCGCGCGACCTCGACTCCGCGGCGCAGGACGTCCAGGCGGCGATCGCGGTCGCCAACCGGCAGCTTCCGCCGGAGATGCCGAGCCCCCCCTCGTACCAGAAAGTGAACCCGGCCGACTCGCCGATCCTCTACCTCGCCCTCACTTCGCCGAGCCTTCCTCTCTACAAGCTCGACGAGTACGGACAGACGATGATGGCGCAGCGCATTTCGACGATCTCGGGCGTCGCGCAGGTCATCGTCTACGGCTCGCAGAAGTACGCCGTCCGGATCCAGCTCGACCCGCGCCAGCTCGCCACGCGCGGCATCGGAATCGACGAAGCCTCCGGCGCGGTCCAGAGCGCCAACGTCAACCTGCCGACGGGAACGCTCTACGGCCCGAGCAAGGCGTTCACGGTACAGGCGAACGGCCAGCTGACCGACGCGGAGGCGTACCAGTCCGTCATCGTGGCCTACCGAAACGGCTCACCGGTGCGGCTCGACCAGATCGGGAAGGTCACGAACAGCGTCGAGAACAACAAGACCGCGGCCTGGTTCATCACCGGCAAGAGCATGGAGCGTTCGGTGATCCTCGCGATCCAGCGCCAGCCGGGCACGAACACGGTCGAGGTCGCGAGCGCGATCAAGAACCTTCTTCCGACGTTCCGCAACCAGCTCCCTCCGTCTGCCAGCCTGAACATCCTCTACGACCGGTCCGAGTCGATCCGCGCGTCGGTCAACGACGTGCGCTTCACGCTCGTGCTGACGCTCTGCCTCGTCGTCCTGGTGATCTTCCTGTTCCTCCGGAACCTGTCGGCGACGGTCATCCCGAGCCTCGCGCTCCCGCTCTCGATCGTGGCGACCTTCGCCGTCATGTACCTGCTCGGCTACACCCTCGACAACCTCTCGTTGATGGCGCTGACCCTCTGCGTCGGGTTCGTCGTGGACGATGCGATCGTCATGCTCGAGAACATCGTTCGCCACATGGAGATGGGCGAGGGCGTCCTCGAAGCCGCTTTCAAGGGGTCGAAGGAGATCGGCTTCACGATCCTTTCGATGACGCTGTCGCTGACGGCGGTCTTCATCCCCATCCTTTTCATGGGCGGCATCGTCGGCCGGCTCTTCCATGAGTTCGCCGTCACGATCGGGGTCGCGATCCTGGTGTCCGGGTTCGTCTCGCTGTCGCTGACGCCGATGCTCGCGAGCCGGTTCCTCCGGCCCGACCACGGCAAGAAGCACGGCCGCTTCTACATGGTCTCGGAGCGGTACTTCGATTCGATGGTCCGCGTATACGACCGGGGCCTGCGCTGGTCGCTCGCCCGCCGGCGCACGACGATGGCGGTCTCGGCGGTCGTCCTCGTCGCCACGGTCTTCCTTTTCCTGAAGATCCCGAAAGGGTTTCTGCCGAGCGAAGACAACAGCCAAGTGTTCGGCTTCACCGAGGCCGCGCAGGGGATCTCGTTCCAGGCGATGGGCGAGCACCAGATGGCCGTGGCGAAGGTCGTCCAGAAGGACCCGAACGTCGCCGCTTTCATGTCGAGCTACGGCTCGCGCGGCTCGATCAACGCGAGCAACTCGGGCGTCGTCTTCATGCGCCTGAAGCCGCGCAAGGAGCGCAAGCTCTCCGTCGACGGAGTCATCCAGGAGCTGCGGCCGAAGTTCGCGCAGATTCCGGGGATCAAGGTTTATCTCCAGAATCCGCCGCCCATCCGGATCGGCGGAAGCCTGACGAAGAGCCTATATCAGTACACGCTGCAGGACGCCGACACGAAAGAGCTCTATGAGTCCGCGCCAAAGCTCGAGCAGAAAATGCGCCAGCTCCCGGGATTCCAGGACGTCACGAGCGATCTCCAGATCGCCAACCCGCAGGTCCGCGTCGACATCGACCGCGACAAGGCGGCGGCCCTGCACCTGACGCCCCAGAAGATCGAGGAGGCTCTCTACACCGCGTACAGCTCGCGCCAGATCTCGACGATCTACGCGCCGAACAACGAGTACCAGGTCATCATGGAGCTCGACCCGCAGTACCAGGTGGATCCGGGGCAGCTCTCCGCGCTCTACGTGCGCAACTCCGACGGGCAGCTCATCCCGCTCGACGCCGCCGCGAAGCTGAGCCAGAACCTGGGACCGCTCGCGGTGACCCACGCCGGCCAGCTCCCTTCGGTGACGATCTCGTTCAACCTGAAGCCGGGCGTTTCGATCGGCGACGCGGTCGCCGCGGTCAACGGCGTGGCGAGACAGACGCTCCCCGCGACGATCACGACGAGCTTCCAGGGCACGGCGCAGGCGTTCCAGTCGTCCTTCCAGGGCCTGGGACTGCTGCTCCTGATGGCGATCCTCGTCATCTACATGGTGCTGGGGATCCTGTACGAGAGCTTCATCCATCCTTTGACGATCCTCTCGGCGCTCCCGTTCGCCGGCTTCGGCGCGCTCGTGACCCTCCTCATCTTCCACACGGAGCTGTCGATCTACGCGTTCGTCGGAATCATCATGCTCGTCGGTCTCGTCAAGAAGAACGGAATCATGATGGTGGACTTCGCGATCGAAGCTCAGCGCAAGGAAGGCAAGGACGCGCAGGCGGCGATCCACGAAGCTTGCCTCGTCCGTTTCCGTCCGATCATGATGACGACGATGGCCGCGCTGATGGGGACTCTCCCGATCGCTCTCGGCTTCGGTGCGGGCGCCGAATCCCGGCGGCCGCTCGGTCTCGCGGTGGTCGGCGGCCTTCTCTTCTCGCAGATGCTGACGCTCTTCGTGACGCCGGTCTTCTTCACCTATATGGAGCAGTTCCGCGAGTGGCTCGGCCGGCGGCGCGGAAAGGGGCGGCCCGCGAGAGAAGTGGTGGAGCCGCAGGCACCCGAGCGGGAGGAAGAGCGGATTCCCGCGGCCGCGGCCATGCGATCGGTCACGCCGGGCGTCTGACGCCCGCGATTATCTCGAAGGTCCGACGACCACCGTGATCGGCAGGGAGGCATCCTCCGGCCGGCGCGAGTTGACGACGAAGCGCTGCCCGTCCGAAGTCACGTCGTAGTGGTTGCGGGCCTCGACCGGCGGCAGGATTCGCGTCTGAAAGAGAGCGTGCGGCGTCCCGGCTTCGAGGCGCTCGCCCGCATGAATATCGACCGACATCACCTTGCGGTCGGAGGAGACGTAGAAGAGCTCTCTGCCGTCTCCCCTCCACCTCGGCTGAGTTCCGCCGCCGACCGATACCTGCTGCCGGTCGTTTCCGGCCGGGAAGCTCTGAACGTAGACCTCATTCGCTCCCGACTCGTCGGAGAAATAGGCAATCCATCGGCCGTCGGGGGAGAAAGCCGCCCCCGACTCGTTCGCGCTCGTCGCGATCAGCGGCCGGCTCGTCTTCTCCTGGAGGTCGCGCACGCCGATATCGAAGCGAAACGCCTTCCAGTCGACCGTTTCGTAGGCGATGTAGCGGCCGTCCCGCGACCAGTCGTCGAGCGGCGAGAAGGCCGGCAGCTGGAAGAGAAGCTTCGGTTTCTCGGAACTGCGCGTGTCGCGCATGAAAACGTCGCCCCGCGGGGGGGAGGCAAACGCAATGCGGCGGCCGTCCGGGTTCCACACCGCGGTCACGCTGTTCACCCCGGCCTCCGTCGGCATGCGGGTCATCGTCCCGCGGCCGAGGTCCGCGAGCCAGGTCTCGGTGAACCAGGAGCGTTGTTTGACACCGCGGGAGACCAGTACCGAGCGCCCGTCCGGAGAGAACATCGGCTCGAAGTGGGCGGCTGGAGCGCCGATCGGACCGAGCTCCTTGCCCGTCCGGTCGTACAGGAGGAGCTGGCTCTCCGAGAGTCCACCCGTCTGATAAGCGAGGACGCCGTTGGAGGAGACGGTAAACGCCGTCGCGAGTGTCGAGATGCCATCCCACCAGACGTCTTCGACGACCGGAGAGGCCTCTCCGGTCGGGCGCATCTCGCGCACGTCGAACGGCCGGCTCATCAAGCGATCGCTGGACCGATAGAGGAGATGGCCCGGCGCGGCGTAGACCGCGGCGGCGTCGGCCTCCGGGAGGATCCGACTCGTTTCGCTCGAGTCGATCGAACCGACGTACACCCCCATGACCTTCGGATCTCCGTAGCCGACGTAGTAGAGGAAGTGCCGCCCGTCCGGCAGGAAGCTCGGCCAGCGGTACACCTCTCCGTTCACGGACGTGAGCTGGGCAAGAGGCCGGGGCTGTCCGCCGGTGTCCGGCACCAGGTCGATCGACCCGCCGACGTTGGCGGAAAAGACGATCCTTCCGTCCGCTCCCCAGGCGCCGCCGCGGGCAGCCGCCGCGTCGCAGAGTGCCCGCGGACTCCCGCCGGCGGGGTCGATCCGTTTGAGCTTTCCGTCCGCGAAGAACGCGAGCGATCGGCCGTCGGGAGACCAGAAGGGAAACTCGGCGCCTTCGGTCCCCTCGAGCGAGCGCGTCTCGAGCGAATCGAGTGGCCGGAGGAGGAGCCGGTCGCGCCCGTCGGGCCCGGTGGCGACGAACGCGAGCCGGGTGCCGTCGGGAGAGAGAGCGAGCATTCCTTCAAACGTGGATCCGGTGGGCGGCGGGACCGTGAAGCGGACCGCGGGGGCTCGAGCCGCTTCCCGCGCGCGCGGCCGCCAGGGACTGAAGAGGACGGCGAGGAGAGCGAGAAGCAGAAGGGCGGCTGCGACCCATCCCGCCATGCCGCGCCGACGGGAAGGCTTCGCGGCAGCCGCGATGGAAGCGACGGCACCGGATCCGAGCTCCGCGAGCTCCAGGGCGACGTCGCGGGCGCTCTGCCACCGCCGTTCTGGGTCCTTCGCGAGGCAGCGGCGCACCACCCGATCGAGGCCGGGAGGCGCGATCGGCTGAACCGTCGAGACCGGCGGCGGATCCCGCTCGAGGATCGCCGCGATCAGAGACGCCTGGCTGTGCGCCGCGAAAGCCTTTTTCCCCGTGGCCATCTCGTAAAGGACGGCGCCCAACGCGAAGATGTCGGTGCGGGCGTCGGTGTTCCCGCCTTCCAGCTGCTCGGGGGCCATGTACTGGAAGGTCCCGAGAATCGTTCCCTCCTGGGTCAGGCTCGGACTTCCTATCGCAGTTGGAGCGGCCGTGAGGTTGACTCCCGCCATGGGATGTTGCGCTGCGGCCGCTTGCTCTCTTCCGGTCGCGTCGAGCGACCGCTCAAATGTTTTCGCGAGTCCGAAGTCGAGCAGCTTCACCCCCGACTTCGTGATCATCACGTTGGCAGGCTTCAGGTCCCGGTGCACAATTCCTTGCGCATGAGCGCGGTCGAGCGCATCGGCGATCTCGATCCCGTGCCGGAGGACCTGCTCGATCGGAAGCGGCCCCTTCGCCAGCCGGTCGGCCAGCGTTTCCCCCTCGAGATACTCCATGACGAGGTACTCGACGCCCTCGGCGTTGCCGACGTCGTAGATCGCGCAGATGTGCGGGTGCGAAAGCTGCGAGATCGTCCGGGCCTCCCGCTCGAAGCGCTGTCGCGACTCGGCGGAGAGAGAGAGGTGGGCCGGCAGCACCTTGACCGCCACGGTGCGCTCGAGTCGCGTGTCGCGAGCCCGGTAGACCTCGCCCATCCCTCCGGCGCCGAGCGGCGCGAGGATCTCGTAGGGTCCGAGGAGAGAGCCGGCGCGAAGCGTCATAGAACGACTCGCGAGAGGATATAACCCGCCTTCGCGGAATGAGCGTTCTGCGCAGCGTCCTCCTCTCGGCCTCGGAGAGCCGGTGGCTCCGCGAGCGCGCGGTCCGGTATCCGTTCGTCCGCCGGGCCGTGTCGCGCTTCATGCCGGGCGAGGCGGCCGACGATGCCCTCGCGGCGTCGCGCGCTCTCGGCGTCGGAACGGTCCTGACCCGCCTGGGCGAGAACCTCGTGAGCGCGGCGGAGGCCGAAGACGTGACGAAGCACTACCTCGACGTCCTCGACCGCGTCCACGCAGAGCGGCTCGACGTCGAGATTTCCGTCAAGCTCACGCAGCTCGGCCTCGACTTCTCGCGCGAAGAGTGCGAGGCGCACCTGCACGATCTCGCCGAGCGCGCGCGCTCCCGGAACAACTGGGTCTGGGTGGACATGGAGTCGACGGCCTACACGGACATGACGCTCGAAATCTACCGGCGGCTTCGCGAGCGCTTTCCGAACACCGGCGTCTGCGTCCAGTCGTGTCTCTACCGGACGGCGGCCGACGTCGAAGCTCTGATCGCGCTCGGCTCCGGGATCCGGCTCGTCAAGGGTGCCTATCGCGAGCCTCCGGACAAGGCGTTCCCGAAAAAGGAGGACGTGGACGCGAGCTACTTCCGCCTCGCCGAGCGGCTCCTCTCGCCGGGCTCCCGGGAAAAGGGGGTGCGCGCGATCTTCGGGACGCACGATCCGAATCTCGTCCGGCGCATCGAAGAGCTCGGCAGATCCAAGGGTCTTCCCCCGCGAGACGTCGAGTTCCAGATGCTCTACGGGATCAGCCGCTCCGAGCAGCTGCGGCTCGCCGCCGCCGGCCATCGGTTCCGGGTGCTGATCAGCTACGGCGAGGCGTGGTTCCCCTGGTACATGCGGAGGCTCGCCGAACGGCCGGCAAACGTACTGTTCGTCCTGCGCAGCCTGCTCGGCGGCTAGGCGCTGAGCGTCACTTCTTCAGCGCGGCCGGCCAGTTCGAGACGAGGGTGATCGGCGTGTTTTGCGCCGTCTGCGGAAGAACCGCCATCAGCTCGCGATCGCCGCTCGGGTCGCTCTGGAAAAAGATCGCATTGCTCGCGTCGAAAAGCACTCTCGGGACGCCGGTTTCGAATCCGGAGGCGTCGGCCTTGACCTGCACGGACATCTGATTCAGATCGAGTGCGAGATAGGTAATCTCCTTGCCGCCCTGGAGCCACTCGCCGCGCAGGGCTCCTCCGGCGGAGATCTGCCATTTGCTGCCCGGCCCGGGAAAGGGCGCGACGTAGAGCTCGGGCCTCCCGGACTCATCGGACGTGTACAGGACCCACCGTCCGTCGGGAGAAAACTGCGAAAACTGTTCGTCGAACTGTGTTGCGAGAAAAGGGAACGGCTTGCGATCGCCGAAGAGCGGCAGGATCCAGATGTCGGACTTCGTCCTGGCGGCCGCTGCGAGAGTTTCGTAGGCGAGATAACGCCCGTCCGGCGACCACGATTTTGGACAGATATCGCCGCCGCCCTGAAGGAGCGTCTCCTCTCCGCCGCCGCCGCTCGACGGCTTCGCGACGATCCTCGTGAGAAGCGTTTTCTCCATCCGGCTGAAGGCGATCCGGCTTCCGTCCGGAGACCAGACCGGACAGATCGATTCACCGGAGCCGAAACTGAAACGCGTCCGGGTGCCGCGGGCGAAGTCGGAGAGCCAGATGTCGCCGGCCCCGGTGGTCGAATCGCCGACTTCAGCGGCCAGGCGCTTTCCGTCGGGAGAGATCGAGAACATCCGGTAGTCGATCGGATCGCCGAACGGCGCGCCGATCGGCTTTCCCGATCTGTCGTACCACGCGAGGCGCGCCTTCGAGCCGCCGGTCCCCCCCGCGTAGACCAGGACCCCGTTGTCCGAAGCGGAGAAGGCCGCCCGGAAATAACTGGGATCGTAAAGAACCGAGTCGCCGAGCGGAACCGGGTCGCCAGTCAGACGAAGGCGCTTCGCGTCGAAGGGCTGAGCGAGGAGCGTCTTCTCGAGCACGTAGATCAGGTAGCCGGACGCGAAGGCGATGTTCGATCGGGCGTGAAGAAGAAGCCTTCGATCTTTCGACTCGAGGGACGCGAGGTAGATCACGTTCATCTCGCTTCCGGTGCCGGCCGCGTGCGTTCCGGCCATGTAGAGGAAGTGGCGGCCGTCCGGAAGAAACGTCGCCCAGCGGTGTGTCGTCTCCCCTTTCGATTCGTCGAGCCGCGTCACCGGAGTCGCGGCGCCGCCGCCGGCGGAGACGCGATGGACCACGACGGTCGAATCGGGCGAGAAGAGGATCACCCCGTCCCGGTTCCAGGATCCCGACCTTCCCCGCTTCGCATCGCACACGGTGAGCGGTGGCCCGCCGGCGGCGTCGACCTTTTTCAATTTCCCTTCCGCGAAGAAAGCGATGAACCGGCTGTCGGGGGACCAGAACGGCCATGTCGCCCCTTCCGTCCCCGGAATCGACCGAGCGGCGACGGCATCGAGCGGCCGAAGCCAGAGCAGCTTCTTGCCCGACGCGTCTTTGGCCACGAATGTGATCCGCCGGCCGTCGGGCGATATGGTCAGCGATCCGGAGTCCTCGCCTCCGATCTCGAAAGCCGTCTTCTCCGGCGGCAGGATCGAGGAGCGTATCGTCGCGGCTTCGACCGGCGCGCGGCGGAAATATCCCAACGTCGCGAACACGGCCGCGAGAATCGCTCCAGCGGCAACACCCCAGGCCACGCGCTCCCGGCTCCGGCGCCGCGAGACGACGACCGCGGGCGCTCCTGCCTGCGAGCCGCCTTCGACGATCCACTGGAGCTGGAGCTTCGCGTCGTGCGCGGTCTGGAAACGGTCCTCGGGGTCCTTTGCGAGACACGTGCGGACGACCCGGTCGAACGCCGGCGGCGTCATCGGCTGGATCGTCGAGACCGGCACCGGCTCCTCCTTCATGATGTTCGAGATCAACGAAGCCCGGCTCGTGCCGGAGAAGGCCTTCCGGCCCGTCGCCATTTCGTAGAGCACGGCACCGAAGGCGAAGATGTCCGTGCGCGGATCGGCTTCGTGCCCTTCGAGCTGTTCGGGCGCCATGTACTGGAACGTCCCGAGGATCGTCCCTTCCTGGGTGAGGTTCGCGCTCCCCACCACCGTTGGCAGGGCCGTGACGTTGGCTCCTGCCATGGGATGCTGCCCAGCCGCCGCTTGCTCTCTACCGATCGCCTCGAGCGACCGCTCGAGTGTCTTCGCCAGACCGAAGTCCAGGAGCTTCACTCCCGACTTCGTGAGCATCACGTTGCCCGGCTTCAGGTCGCGATGGACGATTCCCTGCCGGTGCGCCTTGTCGAGCGCGTCCGCGATCTCGATTCCGAAGCGAAGCACCTGCTCCGTCGGGAGAGCTCCCCGGGCGAGGCGATCCTCGAGCGTCTTCCCGTCGAGGAGCTCCATGACGAGGTACTCGATCCCGCTTTCGCGCCCGACGTCGTAGAGCGCGCAGATATGCGGGTGAGAGAGCTGCGAGATCGTGCGGGCCTCGCGCTCGAAGCGCTGGCGCACCTCTTCGGAGGAGGAGAGATGTTCCGGAAGGACTTTGATCGCGACGCTTCGATCGAGGCGGGTGTCGCGCGCCCGGTAGACCTCGCCCATGCCGCCCGATCCGAGCAGCGCAAGGATCTCGTAAGGCCCCAGCCGGGTGCCCGATGTCAGCGGCAAGCCGGCGTCAGGATATACCGCGACTTCGAGGCCTGAAGTCTAGGAACCGCCGCGGCCGGAGCCGTAGCAGGCGCGGAAGAGATCGGCGCTCGAAAGCGGCTGGAGTCCGCGAAGGCCTCGTGCGTCACCGCGAATCACGCGAACCTCGCGTATGGGGCTCGTGACGACCCGGTTGCCGAACTCGAGTCGCAGGCCGCGTGCCGCGACCAGGTCGCGCTTGATCGCTGTCCCTCCCCACGTGCAACCGGTGATCGAGGTCGTAGCGGGAGAGAGGCCGTTGCGATCGAACCAGCCGCCGGAGATCGAATACGTTCCCTCGTCCTCGACCTGGATCGTGTAGAGCGAGTTCTCGGTCGAGACGAGCACCTGGTCGCCGCGGCAGAGGTCGCCTTTCCGGATGGCCTCGAAGTGCCCCATCTGGTGGAGGATGGCGTCGACGGTTCGGACGCGGGCGATCAACGATCGAGTCCTTTCGGAAAGCCTAGCACGTCGGCCTCCGTCACCCCCGTGTCAGAGAGTCGCACGGAAATGCTCCCATTGGTCCTTCATACGCAAAAGAAAGGCCTGGAATTCCGGATCGCCGCGAAGCTTGTCGAGGAAAGGGTCTTTCTCGAAAAGCGGGTAGCAGGGCATCCCGTCGTCGGCTGTTCGCTCGAGCCAGGACAGCGCCTCCTTTTTCCTCCCGAGGAGCGCGTACGCCGTCGCGAAGTTGTACTCGGCGTGGTGGAAGTGCGAGCTGCCCTTTCCCTGAGACACCGCGAAGGAGATGTTCCTTTCCGCTCCCGCGGAATCGCCTTTCAACGCCGCGAGGACGGCGGAAGTGCTCGCGCTGTCGGACGACGCTTCCCCGCCGTGCGCCGGGTTCTCGAGCGGGTTCGCCGCGAGGGTAAGTGCCTCGTCGAGCCTCCCCATGTGCGCCAGCACGAGAGGTACCTGGAAGTCCTTGCGGAACTGCGGGAGCGCCCGGAATCCCGCGAGGGCTTCCTCGTACCTTCCCTGATACATCCGGATCCGCGGGATCCGATAGAGCGCGTTCAGCTCGCGCGGCTCGATCTTGAGAGCCTTGTCGTATTCGTCGGAGATCTGACCCTCAATGTGGCAAGTGGAGACCTGACCCCGTCCACGCCGCCATCCCGCCCACGACGTTCGTCACTTTCGTGAAGCCCTGCTGCTCCAGGATGCTCGTCGCAATCGAGGAGCGGAAACCTCCGGCGCAGATCGCGGCGAGCGGCTCGCTCCTGTCGAGCTCGCCCACGTTCTGCGCGAGCGTGTTCAGCGGCAGATGGACGGCGTTCGGGATGTGTCCCGCCTGCCATTCCGCCGGCCGCCGCACGTCCACCACACGACGCACTCGGCCTTCGCGAAGGCGAGCGTCGAGCTCCTCGACGTTCACCTGCTCCATCGTCGCGAGTGGCAGCCCCGCGCGGTCCCACTCGAGGATCCCGCCCGCGAGATAGCCGGCAACGTTATCGATCCCCACGCGCGCGAGGCGCGTTCTCGCCTCGCGGACCTGTTCTTCGTCCTCGGCGACGAGGAGGACCGGGGCCCGGGGCGAGACGAGCGCTCCCGCCCAGGACGCGAACTGCCCGGACAACCCGATGTGGAGAGAGCCCGGAACGTGGCCGGCGCCGTACTGCGCCGCGGGACGCGTGTCGAGGACGACCGCGCCTTTCTTTTGGAGCGCTTCGACGTCGCGAGGAGCGAGCGCCGCCGGGTCGGGAAGCTCGGCCAGCTCGGACGCGCCGCCGCGATTGATGGCGACGTCCCGCGAGAAGTACGCCGGGGCCTCCGGCAGGTCGGTCGTCATCATCTGAACGAACTCTTCCTTCGGCATCGGACGCAGCGCGTAGTTGAATTGCCGCTCTCGGCCGATCGTGGAGCTCGTGTCGCTCGAGATGTTGCGGCCGCACAGCGACCCGGCGCCGTGCGCCGGATATACCTCGACCGAGTCCGGGAGCGTGAGGAGCTTCCCGTGCAGCGAGTCGTACAGCATCCCGGCGAGCTCCTGCGCGCTCATCTTCGACCCGAGCAGATCCGGCCGGCCAACGTCCCCGATGAAGAGCGTGTCACCGGTCAGCACGGCCTTGGGAACGTTCGATGACGCCCGATCGATCACGAGAATGGAAACCGACTCGGGGGTGTGCCCCGGAGTCTCGAGAAAGCGCAGCGTGACTTGACCCACGTGGATATCGTCGCCTTCCTCGACCGGCACGTGATCGAACCGCGCCCCGGCCTTCGCGCCGAAGTAGATCTTCGCCCCCGTCCGGCGGGCGAGCTCCTGGTGCCCCGAGACGAAGTCCGCATGGAGGTGCGTTTCGATGACGTGCTGGATCTCGAAACCCTGGGCGTGCGCTTCGTCGATGTACGTGTCGACGTCCCGGCGCGGGTCGACGACAGCGGCCTCGCCGTCCGATCCGATCATGTAGGACGCGTGCGCGAGACAGCCGAGGTAGAACTGCTTGAAATACATTCCGGGGCCGGATCTTATTCTTCGGCCGGGCTTCGCTCGATCTCCACCGCAAAATCCGGAGTGGGTCGCAGGCGCAGGCTCGCCAGCCGGCAGGGCCAGCCTTCCCGTTCGATCCGCGCTGCCACGCGCCGCCAGATCCAGGCGGCGAGATTCTCGGCGGTCGGGGGGACGTTCGCGAACTCGGGTACGTCGCGATTCAGATTCCGGTGGTCCAGAGGCGCATCCACTTCTTCCCTGAGGATCCGATCGAGGTCCGTCAAGTTGACGACCATCTCGGAGTCCGGATCGATCGGGCCTTCGACCGAGACCTCCAGCGTGAAGTTGTGACCGTATCCGTGTGGCCCCTCGTTCCCGTAGACGACGCGGTTCTTCGCTTCGCTCCAGTCCTTCCTCCAGAGGCTTCGCCCGGAGTTGAAATGGATCGTGCGCGAGAGCCGCACCACGGTTCGAAGCTAGCACACGGTTCCGGCTCCGCTAGAATTCCGGTCGCCGCAGCCGCAGCACGCCATGAATCTGTATTCGAGCGCTTCGGAGCTGGAGGAAGACCTGGACCGATCCGCGACCGTGAGCCGCAACGGATCGCTCGCGGTCACGAACGCGCCCCGGTTCCGGGAAGAAATCTTAGACGGTCTCGTCTGGACGGCGGTCTTCGGCGGGCGCGACGCGAAAGAAGCGGCCCGCGCCACGATCCGCCAGGCGGCCGCTTCCCTCGGGATCCTTCCGGCGTCGGTCTTTCCGCTCTATCAAGCGCGCGGCCGGGGTGAGTTCTCGGGTTTCACGGTCCCAGCGATCAACGTCCGGATGCTCGCGTACGACACTGCCCGCGCGGCGTGCCGCGCCGCCCGACGCCTCGGCGTCGGAGCGCTCATCTTCGAAATCGCGCGCAGCGAGATTGGGTACACCGAGCAGCGGCCGGGCGAGTACGCAGCCGTCATTCTCGGCGCGGCGATTCGCGAGGAGTGGGAGGGTCCGATCTTCCTGCAGGGCGACCACTTCCAGACCAACCCGAAGAAGATGCAGATCGATCCGGACAAGGAGGTCGCCGCGATCGAAGCGCTGATCGACGAAGCCATCGCCGCGAGCTTCTTCCAGATCGACATCGACACTTCGACGCTCGTAGACCTCTCGAAGCTGACCCTCGAAGAACAGCAGGCCGTCAACTCCGCGCTCACGGCGCGCTTCACGAAGTTCATCCGCGACCGCGAGCCGAAAGAAATGCCGATCTCCGTTGGAGGCGAGATCGGCGAAGTCGGCAAGGCCAACTCGACGCCGGAAGAATTCCGCGCTTACATGAACGAGTACCGCCGGGAGCTCGGCGACGGAATAGGGATCTCCAAGGTGTCGATTCAGACCGGCAGCTCCCACGGCGGCGTGGTCGGCCCGGATGGCACCGTTCAGCGCGTCCAGATCGATTTCGAAACGCTGCGTCGCATCTCGAAGGTCGCGCGGGAGGAATATCATCTGGCTGGCGCCGTCCAGCATGGCGCATCCACGCTGCCAGCGGAATTCTTCGGCAGCTTTCCCGATCACGACTGCGCCGAGATCCACCTCGCGACCGAGTTCCAGAACATGGTCTACGACCATCCGGCGTTCCCGCTGCCGCTCAAGCGGGAGGTCGAGCGCTGGCTCTTCCAGCGGATGGCGGACCAGAAGAAGAAGGGCGAGACCGAGAGCCAGTTTCTCTACAAGACCCGCAAGCAGGCGATCGGAGCGTTCAAGGAACAGGTCTGGAACCTGCCTTCCGGTACGCGGGAGGCGATCCGCGGGTCGCTCGAGGCGAAGTTCGCGTTCCTCTTCGAGAAGCTCGCCGTGGCGAACACCCGAGAGGTGGTCGCCCGCTACGTGAAGCCGGTCGAGGGCGGCGAGCGGTTCGCGGCCGGGCCCGGCCCGCGCGCCGGCTACGTTCGGGACGACGAGGCCGGGGATTGACTGAAACTCGGAAGCGGAAGCCGGGAATCGTGAAGACGAGCGCACGGATCCCGGCGAGGATGACCGCCGTCGTCAAGACGAAGCCGGTGGCGGGTCCGGCCGGCACCCGGGTCAAGTCGGTGCCGGTCCCGCGACCCGGCCCCGGCGAAGTGCTGATCCGGGTCCTCGCCACCGCGGTGTGCGGCTCGGACCGGCACATCTACAAGTGGGACGAGTCGATGGCGACGATCGTGAAGCCTCCGAGGATCTACGGCCACGAATTCTGTGGCGAGATCGTCCGGTTCGGTCCAGCGGCGGAGCGCCAGGATTTGCGCGAGGGACTCTACGTCTCGGCCGAGATGCACGTCACGTGCGGGCACTGCCGCCCGTGTCGGACCGGACAGCGGCACATCTGCGAGAACACGCGGATCCTCGGGGTGCACGAAAACGGCTGCTTTGCGCAGTACGTCGTGGTCCCCGCGTACAACGTCATCCCGCTCGACCGGCACGTCGTCCCACCGCGGGTCGGCGCTTTCTTGGACGCGCTCGGCAACGCGGTCCACACGACGCAGGTCGCCGACCTCTCGGGAAAATCGGTCGCCGTGCTCGGCTATGGCCCGATCGGCGCGATGTGCGCGGAGATCGCGCGCATTTCGGGCGCGGCGAGGATCGCCATCACCGACGTCCACGCGCAGGCGGCGGCACGCGCGCGGCGGTGGGCGAGCTCGAGGCGCCTTTCGCACGTGTCGGTCATCGACCTGACCCGGACGAAAGACCCGGCTGGCAGCGTGCGCGAGGCGCTCGGGGGAGGCGCGGACGTCGTCCTCGAGCTCTCGGGCGCCGAAGCGTCGATCAACCTCGGCCTCGCCGTGGCGCGCAGCGGCGCGACGGTCTCGCTCCTGGGAATTCCGAAGACGAGGTCGGTCACGATCCAGGACTACACGGGCTGCCTGATCTTCAAGGGGCTGACGCTCCACGCGGTCATCGGCCGGCGGATCTTCGAAACCTGGATCAAGATGCTCGACCTGTTGCGCGCGGGGCTCGACGTCGAGGATATCGTCACCAACGAGTTCGAAGGCCTCGAGAGCTTCCACGACGCGATGGCGCTGCTCGAGAGCCGGCGCGCGATGAAGGTAGTGTTCTACCCGAACGGACGACCGTAAATTCGACTTCAACCGGGAGAGAGCGAATGCCCACCAATCCCCCGCCGAAACCGGATCTGACCCAGGAGTTGAACGAGCGCCGCATCGCCGAGTTCGCGCTCGAGGAGTCCCGGCTGTCCAACGTCGCCTATCGCTTTCAACTCTCGCCGCGAGATCGCGTGTGGAGGAACTGGGACCGGACGGAGTTCGAGCCGAACCGCTACCGGGTCATCGGCCTCGCGGGAATCTGCCTTCTCCGCGACGAGACGGGCGAAGCGCAAAAAGTGGCCTCGCGCGCGCTCGGCGATGTGGACGACGTCCTCTACACGGTCGAACACCCCGCCCATGCCGTCATCGTCCGCGGCGCGGGAGGGACCTCCGAGATCATCAACCGACCCACCCTTTGCGCGGAGATCATCGCGCCGGACCCGCCGGCGTTCCATCGCGCCCTCGCGGCCCTCGACTCGGCATTTCCCGGCGGCCGCGTCGCCGGGAAGATCCTGTCGGAAGACATCACCTGACCTCGATGACGTCTCTCGTCGAGCACCTCGCGGGCGAGATCGAGAAGCTCCGGCAGGCGGGAACCTACAAGGAGGAGCTCGTCCTCCAGTCGCCGCAGGATGCGCGCGTCACGGTCGGCGGACGCGAGCTCGTCATGCTGACATCGAATAACTACCTGGGCTTCGCGAACCATCCCCGCGTGCGCGAGGCTCAGAAGAAGGCGATCGACCGGTGGGGAGCGGGGATGGCGTCGGTGCGTTTCATCTGCGGCACCGAGGATCTGCACAAGGAGCTCGAAGCCGAGATCGCCGCCTTTTTCGGGACCGACGACACGATCCTCTACATGTCGTGCTGGAACGCGAACGAGGGCCTCTTCGCCGCGATCCTGGAGGAGCCGGACGGCCTCTACTCCGATGAGCTGAACCACGCGTCGATCATCGACGGGGTCCGCCTCTGCAAGGCGAAGCGCTTCCGGGTCCCGCACAACGACATGAAGACACTCGAGCGGATGCTCGACGAGGACACGAGCTCGCGATTTCGGATGATGGTCACCGACGGCGTCTTCTCGATGGAGGGGGAAGAGGCGAACCTGCGCGAGCTGGTCCGGATCTGTGAGGAGAAGAATGCCCTTCTCGTCGTGGACGACTCCCATGCGACCGGCGTGCTCGGCCCGACCGGCCGCGGGACCGCCGAGGAGCAGGTCGTCTTCGACCGCATCCCGGTCACGACGGGGACGCTCGGGAAGGCGATGGGATCGGCGGCCGGCGGATTCGTCACCGGCCCTCAGGCGCTCGTCGACGTGCTGCGGCAGCGCAGCCGGACGTACCTCTTCTCGAACTCGCTGCCGCCGGCGGTCGCTGCCGGATCCCTCGAAGCGTTCCGGATGCTCTCCGAGGATCCCGCGCCCGTGCGTAAGCTCCGGGACAACGCGACCTACTTCCGCAAGGCGATCTCCGAGGCGGGTTTTCGCATCCCCCACGGCACGCACCCGATCGTCCCCGTCATCGTCGGCGACACCGCGAAGGCGCTCGCGATGGGGAAGGCGCTGTTCGAGGAGGGCGTCTACGTCTCGGGCTTCGGCTACCCCGTGGTGCCGCACGGGCAGGCGCGTCTGCGGTGCCAGGTCTCCGCCGGGCACGAGCGCGCCGATCTCGACCGGGCGGTGGACGCCTTCCGGAAGATCGGCAGGAAGTTCGACGTGGTCGAGTAGGGGTGCCCCCGGAAACGCAATCGAAGTTGAAGACTCTGTCGGTCGCCGCCGTCCTGCTCATTGTCGGTGCGGTGCTGGGCCTCGTTGCCATGAACTCGCTCCTGGCACGTAACCCCGCCGAAATCGCCTTCCAGGTCGCCGCGGTCGCGCTGATGGCATGTGCGCGGTTGACGTTCGGCCGCCGCAGCTTTCACGCGGCGGCAAATCCGACCTCCGGCGGGTTGGTCACGACCGGTCCGTACCGTTTGATCCGGCATCCCATCTACACGGCCGCCTGCCTCTTCATCTGGGCCGGAGTCTTGTCCAACTGGTCGGTGCTCGCGGCTTTGCTCGGGGTCCTGGTCCTCCTCGGAGCGATCGTCCGAATGCTGTGCGAGGAGCGACTGGTCGTCGCGGCTTATCCGGAATATCGGGAGTACGCGCGGGGTACGAAGCGCATGGTGCCCTATGTGTTCTGAACCGTGAGCGGCGATCCTCTGGTCCGAAACGTTTCGGACACCGCGCTCTGGGCGGCGGCCTACCGCGCGCGAGAGAACGACCGGCCGAATCCGCTTTTCCGGGATCCGTTCGCCCGCCGGCTCGCGGGAACGCGCGGGGAACAGATCGCCGACAAGCTGACGTCCCGCGATTCGTGGGCCTGGGTCACGCGAACGTATCTCTTCGACCGGTTCATCACGCAGCAGATTGCCCGTGGGGCGGACATGGTCGTGAACCTGGCGGCGGGCCTGGACGCGAGGCCGTATCGGATGGACCTCCCGAGAACTCTCCGGTGGATCGAGGTCGATCTTCCCGAGCTGCTCGCCTACAAGGAAGAGGCGCTCGCCGGCGAAAAGCCCACCTGCGCTCTCGAGCGGGTCGCTCTCGACCTGTCCGAAACGACCGCGCGGCGGGATTTGTTCGCTCGATTGGGCGGCCGCGCGAGGAAGGCCCTCGTCATCACCGAGGGACTGCTCGTCTACTTGACGGCGGACGAAGTCGCGTCGCTCGCCCGCGACCTCACGCGCCCGGAAACCTTCCGTCACTGGGTCCTCGACTTGGTCTCGCCCGGACTCCTGCGCATGCTCCAGAAGAAGACGCGAGGAGAGCTCGATGCCGCGGGTGCCCCGTTGAAGTTCGGCCCGCCCGAGGGGCCCGGATTCTTTGCGGCCCACGGCTGGCGCCCCGTCGAGGTCGCCTCGATCATCCAGTGGGCCGCGCGGCTCAAGCAGCTCTCGTTCGGGATGCGGCTCATCGCCAGACTCCCGCAGTCGGACGGCTTGCAGGGATCCCGGCCGTGGGGCGGCGTCTGCCTTCTCGCGAGGGAGGGATGGAGTGAGTGAGACGTTGGCCCTGACCGGGTGAGATCCGCGAAACCCGCAGCCGTTCTCTGGCGGCGGCTCGACCGTCCCGGCCACGAGTCCGCACGCCTGTTCCGGGACGAGCGGGGCTGGCACCTCGACGGAGCCGCCGTGTTCGCCCATCAGGGTAGACCCTGCTCTCTCGACTACCGGATCGCGTGCGATCCCGAATGGAGGACCCGCTCGGTCGAAGTTGCCGGCTGGCTCGGGGGCAGGACGATCCTGGTCACCGCGAAAGTGGGCCGGGCCGGGTCGTGGAAGGTCGGCGGCGCCGACGTCGCCCGGATCGGCGGCTGCGTGGACGTCGATCTGAACTTCAGCCCCTCGACCAACCTCCTTCCGATCCGGCGCTTGAACCTCGCGGTCGGCGAGGAGAGATCGGTTCGAGCCGCCTGGCTGCGGTTTCCGACCTTCCGGTTCGAGCCACTGGAGCAGAGTTATCGGCGCCTGTCGCGGAACCGATACCGCTACCAGAGCGCGGGAGGGCGATTCGAGACCGACCTCGAGGTCGACGAAAATGGTTTCGTGACCCGGTATCCACGATTCTGGGAAGCGGCTCGATGAGCGGCCTCTACGCCTCCAGCCGCTTTCTCGCGTTTCGCTCGAGAAGGAAGATGAGGACCGCGAACGCGATCGCGCAGAGGATCCCGCCGCTGACGAGCCCGTTCTTGAGATCTGGATAGAGCTTCGTTCCCAGGTCGAGCCACTCTGGGAGCGACGGGCGCTCCATGTGGAGGACCGTGTCGCCGAAGAAGGCGACGAAGGCGATGAGAACTCCGCCGAGCGACCCCCCGGCGACGAGCCCCGTCGCATAGAGCATCCCGGAGGAGAGCTCGCTCTCTTCGACGACGGCGGTTCGCTCCTTCCGCCGCCTCCAGGCGTCGACCCAGGCCTTCACCATGCCGCCGATCCAGATCGGCGCGGTCGTCGACACGGGCAGGTATGCGCCGACCGCCCAGGAGAGCGCGTGCGCCCCCGCGAGCTGCGCCATGAAGGCGAGAAAGACGCCGACCAGGACGGGCGCCCATGGCAGGTTCTGCGCCAGGAGGCCCTTGATGATGGTCGCCATGAGGGTGGCCTGCGGAGCCGGAAGCTGAGGTCCGCCGATTCCGTGGAGCTCGTTCGGACCGCGGTACGTCCGGTCGAGCATGAAGAGCGTGATCGCGATGACGAAGGCGGACGTCACGACCCCGATGACGAAACCGAGCTGCTGGGAGCGGGGGGTCGCGCCGACGAGGTAGCCGGTCTTCAGGTCCTGCGAAGTCGCACCGGCGTTCGCGGCCGCGACGCACACGATCGCGCCGACGCAGAGGGCCACGGCCTGGTACACCTCGCCGCGCCAGCCGATGACGACGAACACGACGCACGTCGCCATCAGGGTCGCGATGGTCATTCCCGAGATCGGGTTGGAGGATGTCCCGATGATGCCCACGATCCGGGAGGAGACGGTCACGAAGAAGAACCCGAAGACGACGATCAGGAGCGACATGAGGAGAGAGCCGGGGAAGGGGCCGTGCGGGAACCTCGGGAGGATCGCCAGCACGAGCACGATCGCGAGCGATCCGATCACTACGATCCCCATCCCGAGGTCTCTCTCGGTCCGCTTGACGCCCTCCGCCATTCCGACTCCGCCCCGGAAGCTCTTGACCGACTCCCGGAACGCCGAAACGATCGTCGGCAGGGTCTTGACGAGCGTCATCACGCCGGCACAGGCGACCGCTCCCGCACCGATGTAACGGATGTACGCCCGGTAGATCCAGTTCGCGTACGAGTTGCTGGCCATCCATGCGTCCGAGAAGCCGAGGTTGTGCAGGTCAGTGACCACGCGGGTCTCCGGCACGAAGATGGCGATCAGCGGGATCAGCGCCATCCAGGCGAGGAGGCCCCCTGAGAAGAGCTCCGACGCGATCCGCGGCCCGATGATGTAGCCGAGGCCGAGGTATTCCGGGGTCACGGCGACGTCGAGCGTCGCCGCCGGGTACGTCGCGGACTCCTTCTTCGTCCGGAAGAAGATCGGCGCCTCCCGCCACAGGCCGAGGATCCCGTACAGGAACTTGTAAAGGAGAGACGCGCCGACACCCGCGAAGACCATCTTCGCGAGGTTGCCGCCGCGCTCCCCCGCGATGAGGACGTCGGCGCAGGCCGTGCCCTCCGGATACGGCAGCTTCCCGTGCTCCTTGACGATGAGTGCGCGCCGCAGCGGGATCATGAAGAGGACGCCCAGCGTCCCGCCGAAGATCGCGAGGATCGTGATCTGGAGGTACTTGAAGAAGTTCTCGCCGCCCGACAGGAAGAGCAGCGCCGGCACCGTGAAGACGACTCCCGCCGCGACCGACTCGCCCGCAGAGCCGATCGTCTGCACGATGTTGTTCTCGAGGATGGTGGATTTGCCGATCTTCTTGAAGACCGCAATTGCGAGGACGGCGATCGGGACCGACGCGGACACTGTCAGCCCGGCGCGCAGGGCGAGGTAGACGGTGGCCGCTCCGAACAGGATGCCGAAGACCATGCCCAGGATGATCGCCTTGAGAGTGAATTCGGGCGGCGACTCTCCGGGAGGAACGTACGGCCGAAACTCGGGCACACTCGCCATCTGGACCTCCTTAAGACGTGGGGGTCATCAGGTTGGCGGGGATTATATGCAGGCCGTCTTCACGTCATTGCGAGCAGCGGGGATTTTTACTCTGTCATTCCGAGGAGCGAAGCGACGAGGAATCCCTGGCTTTTCGACAGAGGGATCCCTCGCTTCGCTCGAGATGACAGGCGCTTCGTCGTCTTTCCAAGGAGCGGCCTATTTTTCGCTGTCATTCCGAGGAGCGAAGCGACGAGGAATCCCTCGCTTTTCGAGAAAGGAGTCCTTCGGATAACAGGACGGCCCCACCGGGGCCGCTACACCCCTCACGTCCCTCCGAACCCGATCGTGACTTTGCCCCCTTCGACGATGACCGGTACGCGTCGGCCACCGGAGATGCGGACCATCCGATCGAGCTCCCGTGCGTTGCGCTTGACGTCAACGTAGGTAAAGGGGATTTTTCGACGCGCGTAGTCCTCACGGGCCGCAGTCGTGTGGGGTCAGGTGTCCTTTCCGAAAATCTCGACCCGCGTCGCGTCCATGCGAGCCTCCGGCCGCGATCATAAGCCGCCGTCCCGTTTTCGGGCTATGATCGAAAAGACGCATGGCGGCGCGCGTTTTCGTCGTCGGGGCGCTCATTTTCGCCCTTTCTTTCATGGCTTTCGGCCCCCGCGCCGCGGGCTCCGCCGGCTCCGTGACGGGCCGGGTCGTCCTCGTCAAGGCGGGCTCGCCCCGAGCCGACGCGTCGAATGCCGTCATCTGGATCGAAGGTCCGCGCGGCGGGGCAAATCCCGCCGGGACGCTCCAGATGGCCCAGGAGTCGAAGCGATTCGTCCCCCGCACCCTGATCGTGCCGCGGCAGGGCACGGTCGAATTCCCGAACAACGATCCGGTCTTCCACAACGTTTTTTCCGTTTCGGGAGCCAACCGGTTCGACCTCGGCCTCTACAGGAGCGGCGCCTCGAAGAGCCGCTCGTTCGCGGAGCCCGGCCTCGTTCGCGTCTACTGCAACATCCACCCGCAGATGGTCGGTTTCCTGATGGTCGTGGACTCCGGCTTCGCCGCCGTCACCGGCAAAGACGGGGCATTCCACTTCGAAGGCGTGCCGGCGGGTTCGTGGACGCTCAAGGCCTGGCACGAAGAAGGAACCGAAACGAGTGCCCCCTTGACCATTCCGCTTCCGGCCGCCGCGCCCGTGACCGTCTCGATCGACACGACCGCTTACCGCCCCGTCCCGCACAAGAACAAATACGGCAAGGAGTATCCGCCGCAGTCGGGATCGGACGATGAGCGCTACTGAAAGAGCGACTGCACCGCCGGTCACGCTCGTCCCGCGGTTCGCGAGCGGCCTGAAGCTTCCGCCGCCGGAGCCACCCCGGTTCTCGCTCTCGTTCAAGATCTTCTTCGCAGCGGCGCTCTTGATCCTGGTCGCCGTGGGCGGGGCGATCGCGATCTCCGCCGCGCGGGCCCGCTCGATCGCCGACTCGAAGATCGCGGAGGACCTGAAGAAATCGGGGGGCGCGTGGGAGTCCTTTCAGCGCAACCGGTACGAGGAGCTTCATCGGGCGCTCGCGGTCGTCGTCAACAACGCGGGGATCATCTCGGTGATGACCCAGCTCGATCCCGCGACGGCGCGCGACACACTGAAGCTCGAGCAGGCGTCGAGCACCCGCGCGAATTTCCTCGTTGCCATCAACCAGGAAGGAGTGGCTTTCGCGCGCACCGACCGGCCTCTCCCCTACTCGCGCGACATGCGCGGCGTCCCCACCGTCTCGTCGGCACTGCAGGGCGAGGCCGCGGAGGGCATCTGGCTGTCGGACCAGGAGCTGTACCACGTCGTCGCCGCTCCCGTCCTCGAAGGGGGCAGCCGGACCGTCGGCGCGATCGCGGCGGGCTTTCAGATCAATGACGAGGTCGCCGCCAGCCTGAAGTCGCTCGTCAACGCCGAGGTCGTTTTCCTCGCCGACGCGGCGCGTTCGAACGAGCCGGCGAAGCCGGTCGTGAGCGCCTCGACGATGCGGTCCGCAAACTTGTCCGTCCTCTCCGCGATCCGGGACACTCCGCGTCTCGTTCCCGCCGTCCTGCGGGCGGGCAAGACGATCGGGCCCCTTCCGCTCGACCTTTCCGGCGATACCTATCTCGCGTACTTTCTGCCGATCCGCTCCTCGACGGACCAGCTCGTGGGCGCGGCGGTGACGCTGCGCAGCCGCGAGCGGGAGCTCGCTCCCTTCCGGCGGATTCAGAACAGCCAGGTCCTCGTCGGCCTGGCGGCGCTCGTGTTCGCGTTCATCCTGTCGTTCGTGCTCGCGCGGCGGATCACCGGGCCGGTGGATCGGCTCGTTCGCGCGACCGAGGCGGTGCGGATCGGAGATCTCGAGACCGAGGTCCCCGTCGAGTCGAACGACGAGATCGGGATTCTCGCGCGCTCCTTCCGGGCCATGCTCGAGGAGCTGAAGGAGAAAGCGGCGCTCGAAAAGTACGTCGCGTCGCTGCCCTCCTCGCTCAGCGGGGAAGAGACCCTGCTCGCCGGACGCACCCCGACGGTCTCGGCGGCGGGTTCGCCGTCCCACGACGAGCCGCAGATCGGCACTCTCTTCGCCGGCCGCTACGATATCCAGTCGATCCTCGGCAAGGGCGGGATGGGCGTCGTCTACAAGGCGCACGACCGGGAGCTCGACGATCTGGTCGCGATCAAGACCTTGCGCAGCGAAGTCCTCTCCGCCGACCCGACACTCCTCGACCGGTTCAAGCAGGAGATCCGGCTCGCGCGCCGCATCACCCACCCGAACGTGCTGCGAACTCACGATCTCGGGGAATCGAACGGGCTTCGCTACCTTTCGATGGAGTTTGTGAAGGGGCTGACGTTGAAGCATCTCCTCGAGTCGGGCGAGATCCTCCCGACGCCGGTCGGCCTGCGGATCGCCAAACAGGTGTGCGCCGGGCTCGCGGCGGCGCACGAGGTCGGGGTCATCCACCGCGACGTGAAGCCGCAGAACATCCTGATCGAGCCGACCGGGGGTCTCAAGATCATGGATTTCGGCATCGCGCGTCTGACGGAAGACCGGGGGATGACCGCGACGGGAACGGTCATCGGCACGCCGGACTACATGTCGCCGGAGCAGGCGCGGGGAGTTCCCCTCGACTTCCGCTCCGACATCTACTCGACCGGGGTAGTCCTCTACGAAGTCTTCAGCGGATCTCTTCCGTTCGACGGAGACAGCCCGCTCGCCGTCGTCTTGAAGCACGTCAACGAGCCGCCTCCGCTTCCCCAGTCGAAGAATCCGCGAATCGATCCGAAGATCGCCACCATCATCATCAAGTGCATGGAGAAGGAGCCGGCGGCGCGTTACCAGAGCGTCGGCGAGCTCTACGAAGCCCTGGCGAAGGTGACGGCTCAAGCTGCCTGAGCCCATGAGGCGAGGCGTGCTCTTCCTCGTGGTCGCGCTGTGCCGGCCGACGCCGGCTGCCGCACAACAAAACGACTACTTCGTGCCCCCTCCGCCGGAAGCACGCTTCACGTTCCACTGGGAAGCACTCCTGAGGTACGACTCGATCGATCACCTCCGGGTCCGCCCGGACATCGAACGCGGACGCTTCGAATTCCGGCCCGAAGTCGCCTTCGAGCCGTCCGACCGCTGGAAGATCGCCGTTCGAGCGGTCGGCGACATCGGAACCGACGACAACGACCAGAACGCGCGCAACCTCGACAACTACCGATCCGATGGCGCGACGCTCGACCGCTGGTACGTGGAGGCGAGGCCGGGAGGCTGGACGATCTTCGCGGGCCGCTTCGGGGTCCCCCTCGTTTCGACCGAGATGCTCTGGGACAAGGACATCCAGACTTCGGGCGCCGCGGTGTCCCGCCAGGTGGCGACCGGCTCGTCGACTCTCACCTTCACCGCGGCCGGGTTCTACGGTCCGCAGCGGGAAGGCGACCGTTCGAAGATCACGGCCGGCCAGGCGGTGTGGCGCGGCGGAGACGCGAACCGTTTCGCCATCGAGGTCGCCGCGGCCTACTGGAATTTCGACCTCGAGGACCTGAAGCCGCACTACGTCCGGCAGAACAGCGCGGAGCCCTACGCCGGCGGCCAGCGACCCGAGAGTGGGTTCCGGCTCGCCGATCTTCTCGTGAAGTTTCGGTTCCCCGCCCTACGACTGCCGGTGACGGTCTCGCTCGACGGGATCCACAACTTCGGCGCTTCCACCGGAAATGCGGATGCCTTCGAGGGGGCGATCGCCGTGGGCTCCGTCGGCACTCCCCGGACCTGGCGGGCGTTCTACATCTACCAGTATGTCGAGCGGGACGCGGTCGTCGGCGCCTACAACACGGACGACTGGTGGTTTCACTCGCGGTACCAGGGGCACCGGATCGGCGTCGCCTACACGGTCCTGCCGCAGGTCTTCTTCCAGGGCGCGGTCGTGTTTCAGCGCCGGCTCGACCTGAAGGCAACGTTGAACCGGATCACGGTCGATCTGGTGAAGATGTTCTGAAGACGGGACCCGGGCTCCCGTTCTTGTCACCTGAACGTGCCGGTGCGTTTCGCGGAGCCGAAAGATCTCGCCGCGGCCGCGCGCCAGGAGGACACCGCCGCCGTGCTGCTCGAGCTCTCGACGAACGGGGCCTGCTTCGACGCCGTGCGCAAGCTGCGGCAGGAAGCGAAAACCCGCGACCTGCCGGTCATCGGGTTCCTCCGCCACACTGACCGGGAGCTCGCGCGGCAGGCGGAGGCGGCCGGCCTGACGCGGGTCCTGCCGCGAAGCGAGTTCTCGGAGACACTTCCGGATCTCGTCATGGACCTGCTCGCGCCCGGCACGAAGCGCGAGATACCGGAAGAGCCCGAGCTGCCGGACGAATAAGAGCGGAATGGGAGCAGGCGCGCGGGGCCCGACGCGGCGCGACATCATCCGATCGGCCGCGATTCTTCCCGTGGCCGCCCAGGTCCGAACGAAAGTCTCGACGCGCGCGCCCTCGCTCCCCGTCGTCATTGCCGCGAAGACCTACGTCAAGACCGCGGCTCGCGCGTACGAAATTCTGGCCGCCGGCGGCGATCCTCTCGACGCCGTGGTTGCCGGCATCAACATCGTCGAGGACGACCCCGAAGACGTCACCGTCGGATACGGCGGAATTCCGAACGAGGAAGGGGTCGTCCAGCTGGACGCGGCAATCATGGACGGCCGGACGATGAAGGCGGGAGCGGTGGGGGCCCTCGAAGGGATCAAGAACCCTTCGAAGGTCGCCCGGCTGGTGATGGAGCGGACGAACCGCGTTTTCATCGTCGGCGAGGGCGCGCTCAAGTTCGCCAGAGCACACGGTTTCGTCACGGAGAACCTTTTGACGCCCCGCGCCCACAAGATCTGGCTGTACTGGAAGGAGAAGCTTTCCGGACACGACGACTGGATCGAAGAGGGCTCGGAAGAGGAGAAGGATCCGGACATCCGCTGGTACATCGAGAAGTACGGCGTGGGCGACTTCCGGCCGCAGGGCACGATCGACTGCAACGCGGTGACGGCCGGCGGAGACATCGTGGGCGCCACCTCGACCTGCGGTCTGTTTTTCAAGATACCGGGCCGCCTCGGGGACACTCCCGTGATCGGCGCGGGTCTCTACGTGGACGGAGAGATCGGGGCCTGCGGCTCGACCGGCTGGGGAGAAGGCAACATCCGCTCCGCCGGCTCACACACCGTCGTCGAGATGATGCGCCAGGGGAAGTCGCCCGAAGAGGCCGCCTTGAAGACGCTCGAGCGGATCGTCGCGCTCGCGAAAGAGAACCGCGAGAAGTCCGGTCGTCCCAAGTTTCAGACAGTCTTCTATGCGGTCAACAAGCGCGGCGAGTGTGCGAGCGCATCGGTTTACGACGGAACCTACGGCGCGACCGGCAAGTTCTCACGGACCCAGTTTGCGGTCGCGGATGCGTCGGGCGCACGGCTCTCCGAGACCGCCTACCTGTACAAGCGCGAGCCTCCGAAACGCTGAGGCGGCTGAATTACGGGGCCGGAACGACCCCGCGCCCTCCCGAGAGAATCGAGTTGACCGCGTCGATCCTCCGTTCGAGCACCCGGCGCAGCTTTCCGATCTCGGCGTCGGCGGCGGCGATCCGCACGCTGTCCCCCTGGAACTCGAAGCGAAGGATCGCTTCCCGGTCCTCGCGCGTCATGCCGAGGATCCCGGCGCGATAGGCCCGCATCCATTGTCCCCCTGGAACTCGAAGCGAAGGATCGCTTCCCGGTCATCGCGCGTCATGCCGAGGATCCCGGCGCGGTAGGCCCGCATCCACTCCGGCGAGGGCTCCGTGTCGAAGCGCAGCCGGTACCAGGTCTTACCTTCCGAGGTGCGGTCTTCCGGCATCGGCGCTTCGTTGGAGAGATAGACACGGTGGGTGGGAGGCGCCTCACCCGGACGGCGGCGGTTGGGCTTGCGGTACTGGGGTCTTCTCGGAATCGGAGCCTCCTTGGTCTGGGCGATTCTATCCCCTCACACCTGTCATTCCGAGGCGCGAAGCGACGGGGACTCCCTGGCGTTTCGAGGAAGGGATCCCTCGCTGCGCTCGGGATGACAGCCGTTTCGCTGTCATTCCGAGGAGCGAAGCGACGAAGAATCCCCTCGCTCCATGAAGCGCTCGGAATGATGGATCAGGGGGTCTCGAACGAACCCGCGGAAACGATCGTGAACCGATCCGGATCCACGCGCTTCGCGAAGCCGGCATCGGCCTCATCCCGGGTGACCGCTCCGACGAGCGACGGGTACTCGTCGAGATACGAGACACCCAGACCGTAGTAGACGGCCGCATCGATCGCGTGGGCGATTCCGCCGTTCGACGCGAGATCGACTTTGAAACGGCCGACGTGGGAGCTCTTCTCGTCGGCCAGCTCC
>WNGE01000792.1_pt1 | contig 41101 bp, 29 predicted proteins | sample 5400651 | NCBI WGS metagenome assembly WNGE01 (sample SAMN13153370, study PRJNA577476) | soil metagenome | isolation source: 60 cm soil or saprolite under grassland replicate 2 | place: USA:California | collected 2016-06-15 | reverse complement strand
TCGTTGCACCGTTGACCGTTCCGTGGATCGCTCTCAATTACGGCTGGAGGTGGGCCTTTGTCCTTACAGGCGCCATCGGTTTTCTATGGCTACTCTTTTGGATTCCGATGTATGCCCGACCGGAGGTGCATCGAAGAGTTTCAAAAGCAGAACTCGATTACATTCAGAGCGATCCGCCAGATCCACCCGCCACAAAAATTCCCTGGATTCAGCTGATACCCCACCGGCAAACATCGGCCTTCGCTATCGGGAAGTATATGACCGACCCGATCTGGTGGTTCTATCTTTATTGGATACCAAACTTCCTCCGGGATACTCACAAGCTCGACCTGACCACTATTGGTCTCCCGTTGGTTGCGATTTATCTGATAGCCGATCTCGGCAGCGTCGGCGGCGGCTGGCTTTCCTCAAGGCTTATCAAGCGGGGCTGGACGATTAACCGCGGGCGCAAAACGGCAATGCTGGTCTGCGCGCTAGCGGTAACACCGATTATTTTCGCCTCCAACGTGAAGAGCCTCTGGGTGGCTGTAGGTCTGGTCGGACTCGCAGCAGCGGCACATCAAGGATGGTCCGCAAACCTCTTTACCACCGCCTCCGACATGTTTCCCCGTCGCGCCGTGGGCTCGGTTGTCGGCATCGGCGGCATGTCTGGAGCAATAGGCGGGGCAACGATGGCGGTAGCCACCGGGTATATCTTGCAGAGCACTGGTGGCAATTACCGTATCGTCTTCGTTATCGCCGGTACTACCTATCTGCTCGCGCTGCTAATAATTCAGCTGCTTGCGCCAAACCTTGAACCAGTCGAGAACATTGGGAGCGCGTCGCGTGGCATCTCCATTGGCGGCATTGTGGGATTCGGATTTGTTGGCCTGGTGTTCGGTTCATTCAGTGGCTGGCTTACAGGTCTGATTTCACGAGTTGGTGGTCCTAATCTGTTTAAATATATGATGCTGGGAGCTTTCGTTGGCGCTATCATCGGGGTTATTGGCGGGTTGGTGATTAATAACTCTACTTCATCAGTGAAAACCAGCTAGACATGTTAACGCTCGAGCTGCTTTCAGCTGGCTGAAAAATGATCCTCGATAGATTCAAATTGGATGGCAAGGTTGCGCTTGTGACCGGCGCGTCTGCTGGACTCGGCGCGGCAATCGCGGTTGCTCTCGCGCAAGCCGGCGCGAACGTTGTCGCCCATGGCAATTCGCGAGAACCCGATCCAACTTGCGAACTCATCAAACGTGCAGGACGGCGCACGCTGGCATTGCGTGGCGACCTCGTAGACAAAACCGTACCGCAACAGCTGATTGGACAAACACTCGAAGAGTTCGGCCGTCTGGACATTCTCATCAATAATGCCGGTATAATTCGCCGCGCTCCAGCCACTGATTACACGGAAGAAGACTGGGCCACAGTGATTGAGGTAAATCTCTCAAGCGTCTTCCGCCTTTCGCAGTTAGCAGGCAGAGAAATGATCACGCAGGGGAAAGGCGGCAAGGTTGTGAGCATCGCATCGTTGCTCTCGTTTCAAGGAGGTATCACGGTTCCCGCATATGCTGCTTCGAAAGGAGGAGTCGCGCAGCTAACAAAAGCGCTTGCTAATGAGTGGGCAAAATATCGGATCAACGTCAACGCCATCGCTCCTGGTTACATGCGAACTGCTAACACTGCGGCGTTGCAGGCCGATGAGACGCGCAATCGCCAGATACTCGAACGAACACCTGCCGGGCGCTGGGGCGAACCAGAAGACGTTGCCGGGGCGGCAGTTTTTCTATCATCACCGGCAAGCGATTACGTAAACGGCCATGTGCTGGTAGTTGATGGCGGCTGGCTGGGAAGATGAAGAGGGTCGACATGAACGTAAGAATGGAGTAGGGAATAGTTCTGGCATGGCCACAGAGATCGAGGAAAAAGTCGATAGAATCGTGCAGATGCTGACCGCCGAGAATTTGAGCGGCGTCCTCCTCAGTTCACAGCACAATTTTTCCTGGCTGACAGCCGGCGGGAGAAATGGCATTGATTTAAGTCGCGATGCAGGGGCGAGTGCACTGCTAGTGCGGAACGACGGGAAATGTTTCGTACTAGCCAACCGGATCGAAATGCCGCGCCTTCTCGCTGAAGAGCTTTCCGAAAGTGAGTTCGAACCGATTGAATTTTCCTGGGAGGAGGGACAGTCCGGGCCGGCGTTTGTATTGGATAAGGCTCGGGACTTACTCGGTCGCGCTGCTCTGCTCGGTACAGATTTGCCGCTCAACACCGCGACACGCACGATAGAAGCAGCTATTGCGCGCTGCAGATATCAGCTGACCGAGCCCGAATTAAAAAGATTTCGGCAGCTCGGCCTGGATGCGGGAGAAGCTATCAGCAAAGTGGTCAGAACTCTCGAGCCGGGGCAAACGGAGCGGGAAGTGGCCGTGAAGGTCGGAAGCGCACTTGCGGCGCGAAATATATGCCCTATCGTTACTTTGGTGGCCGCGGATGAGCGAATCAAGCGTTTCCGCCATCCTGTTCCCACTGAACTCAAATGGAGAAACGTTTTGCTGGTTGTAGTCTGTGCTCGCCGTAACGGCTTGATCGCCTCGCTGACGCGCATAGTCAGTAGCGGAACCATTCCGGACGACCTGCGCCGGCGCACGATCGCTTCCTCGCGGGTCAATGCGCTGCTTCTTGAGGCTACTAGTCCCGGTGCTACCGGGGCCGAGTTATACGAATTGGCCGCACGCACTTACGCTGACGAAGGGTTTGAGGGCGAGGAGCGTCTGCACCATCAGGGCGGAGCCTGCGGCTATCGAACCAGAGACTGGTTAGCCCATCCGCTATCTGCAGAGAAAGTCTTGGTGAACCAGGCGTTCGCCTGGAATCCTTCAGTGACCGGCGCGAAGGTCGAGGAGACATGCATCGCTCTTGCTGACGGGGTGGAACTAACTACCGCTACACCCGATTGGCCGCAGCTCTCTTTTGAGGTTAATGGTCGCGCATATCAATCTCCGGACGTACTCGTTATCTGAAATCAGTTTTCGATCATCATGCCCGGTCCACTAGAGCCTAAACGTAAAAAACTATGTCGCTGGGATTGCGTGTCGCTGGGCGAGGTGATGCTGCGTCTCGATCCCGGCGATGAACGCATACACACGACCCGTTCTTTCAAAGTCTGGGAAGGCGGCGGCGAATATAATGTTGCCCGTGGCTTGAAGCGCTGCTTTGGTTTAGACACAGCGATTATTACGGCTCTGGCGGACAACCCTGTCGGGCGCCTGATTCAGGATCTCATTTACCAGGGTGGCGTGGACCAATCGCAGCTGAAGTGGGTGAAGTTTGACGGCGTCGGCCGCAGAGTTCGCAACGGCCTCAATTTTACTGAACGAGGTTTTGGTATTCGCGCGGCTCTTGGTTGTTCCGATCGCGGTCACACCGCAGTCTCACAGGTCGCTCCCGGCGACTTTGATTGGAAGCGGATCTTTACCATTGAAGGTGCGCGCTGGTTCCACACGGGGGGCATCTTTGCGGCGCTATCAGAGACAACGCCGCTGGTCGCCAAAGAGGCAATGATCGCGGCCAGGGAAAGTGGAACCCTTATCTCTTACGATTTGAATTATCGTCCCTCTCTCTGGCAATCCAACGGTGGCCAGGCCCGCGCTCAGGAGGTTAACCGGGAACTCGCGCCGCTCGTTGATGTGCTGCTCGGTAATGAAGAGGACTTTACCGCGGCGCTGGGATTCGAGGTCGAAGGATTGGACGAGCATCACGCAAAACTCGAAGTTAAGAATTTCCAACACATGATCGAACGCGCTGTAAAGGAGTTTCCTAATCTCAAGGCAGTGGCTACTACTCTGCGGAACGCGAAGACGGCGACGCGTAACGACTGGGGCGCGGTTTGCTATTCGGAAGGTACGCTTTATCAGGCGACGGCGCGTGAAGATCTGGAGATCTATGATCGCATTGGCGGCGGTGATTCATTCGCCTCGGGATTGATCTATGGATTCCTCGAAAGCAAGGGACCCCAATGGGCCGTTGAATGTGGCGCGGCGCACGGTGCTCTGGCGATGACAACTCCCGGCGATACAACGATGACCACACTCGCGGAAGTTGAGCGTGTGATGAAAGGCGGTACGGCGCGCGTCGCGCGGTAGGACTCGATGGAAAAGGTTTGGGTTCTTAAGCGGATAGAAGAAATTGGTGTGATACCGGTTGTGCGTGCGGCATCGGCTGAGGAAGCCATTGCCGTCGCCGAAGTAATAGGAGAAGGCGGCATACCTATTCTGGAAATCACGTTGACAGTGCCTGGCGCGGTCGCCGTCATAGCAAAACTTAGCAAACGTTATGGCGACGAAGTGCTGGTAGGCGGCGGCACCGTACTCGATGCGGAATCAGCGCGTGACTGCATCGCCGCCGGCGCCCAGTTTATCGTTAGTCCTTCGCTCAACATTCCTACCATTGACCTATGTAAGCGACAGCGAATCGCCGTTTTCCCTGGCGCGTTAACACCTACCGAAGTTGTCTCCGCATGGCAGGCCGGCGCCGACGCCGTTAAGGTTTTTCCCTGCAGCGCTGTCGGTGGACCAAAGTATCTGCGCGCCCTCAAAGCGCCGCTGCCGCAGGTGAATCTGGTTCCAACCGGCGGTGTGTCGCTGGCAACCGCAAAAGATTTTATTACTGCCGGAGCCTGGGCTCTTGGTGTGGGCGCTGATCTCGTCAATACGAAAGCGATAAACTCAGGTGAGCGCGAATCTGTCGTCGCTGCCGCGCGCGGTTACGTTACTGCTGTACGCGAGGCGCGCCGGTCGCTGATTGATTCCCAATGAACCTCAATGACGTGAAAAAGCTTTACGACTTCACCGGACGCTCGGTCATTATCACCGGCGGAACCGGCATACTCGGCAGGACGATGGTCGAAGCTTTACTCGGCTGCGGCGCAAGCGTCACCATAATCACCAGAAACTTTAAAAAAGGGCAGGACTTGATTGAAACGCTTGATGAGTCCGAACGAGCGTTTGCAGTGCAATGCGACGTACTCAGTTTCGATGAATTGGAGGGCGGCCGACAGGCTGTTATCGAGAAGTTTGGACGGATCGATTGTCTGGTAAATGCCGCCGGCGGCAATCGGTCTGAGGCCACAACAAGCAATGAGAGATCGTTTTTTGATATCCCGCCAGACGCCTTGCGCCAGGTCTTCGACCTGAACCTCCTGGGAACCTTTCTGCCGTGCCAGGTGTTTGGAAAAGAGATGGCGAAACGAGGCGAAGGCGTAATTCTAAATATCAGTTCCGTTAGTTCCGTGCTTCCCTTAACCCGAGTCGTCGGCTACTCAGCAGCAAAGGCGGCCATTAACAATTTTACCGCGTGGCTTTCAGTACATCTGGCGCGCGAATACTCGCCAAGGATTCGCGTCAATGCTCTCGAGCCCGGTTTTTTTCTGACTGACCAGAACCGCTGCTTACTAACCGAGGAACGGACGGGAAAGCTTTCCGCTCGAGGCCAGAGCATAATTGAACACACGCCCATGGCACGCTTCGGGGAACCAGGCGATCTGGTTGGCGCCACATTGTGGTTGCTTTCTCCGGCTTCGTCATTTGTCACCGGCGCCGTAATTCCGGTAGATGGCGGATTCACCGCGTTCGGTGGGGTCTAGCAAGGGGGGGGACGGCTCCTACGGAGCTAAGCACATCATTGGTTGCGGCTTTAGCCACGCTGCGATCAAGGGGTGACAAACGAAAAAAAGAGGCACCGCTGGGGTGCCGGGATTGGAGAGGTGGAGCAGAGAAGCCGGCGTCCGAGTTGTTCTCGTGCCAGCTAAACAGGAATCAATGAGCTTTACTATCACAAAGGCAGTAACCGGAAAGGGCAGCGCCAGCGATGCGCTGTCGATCCCGGAGCTGCAAGCGATCGTCGAAGAGGCGTTACAGGAGGTGGAGCCCGGCGAACGCGTGCTTGCAATCATTCCCGACAGAACTCGAGACGACAACACCGATCTTCTCTTTCCCATGGCGGCCCAGTTCCTGGCTCAAAGGAATGTCGCGGACCTTGACGCCCTCGTCGCGCAGGGAACGCATCCACCGATGACCGACGAGCAGAAGCGTCTCAAGATCGGCTCCGGAGTCTCCGAGCTTCCGGGCCTGGGGCGCGTATTCGATCATCAATGGGATCGTTCAGATCAACTCGTAAGCCTGGGCGAGCTTAGCGCGTCTCAGGTAAACGAGCTGACTGATGGACTGATTAACGAATCTGTCGCCTTACGCCTTAATGCGTTGTTGGCGCCTGGTATTTACGACACTGTATTGGTGTTTGGCGCCACCATGCCGCATGAAGTGGCGGGGTTCGCCGGTGGCGCAAAATACTTTTTTCCAGGCGTTGCCGGCCCGGAATTGACTCACATGACCCACTGGCTTGGCGCACTGGCAACGATCGAACACGTTATCGGAAGAGTTGAAACACCCACACGTCGCATGATTGAGACGGCAGCTGCTTTTGTGCCTGCGAATGTAATCTCCTTCACCTCCGTTAATACGCGTAACCACGACGGCTTGCAAACCCATGCTCTGTTTGCTGGCGACCTAAACGAATCGCTGCGACGCGCGGCGGCAGTAAGCGCGCAGGTGCACATTAAATATGCTGGTCGCAAATACGCCCGCGTAGTGGCTTTGCTGGACGAGCATTATGACGACCTGTGGGTGGGCGGTAAGGCGAGCTACAAATTGGGAAGCATTATCGAAGACGGGGGTGAACTAATTATTTACGCGCCACACTTGAACACGCTCTCGACCACTCATGGAAAATTAATAGAGAAATATGGCTATGCGCCGCTCGAGTCTGTGCGTGAGATGGTAGCGTTTTCCGACGAGCTGCGCGCAAATCTTTGTGTTGCCGCGCATCTCGCGCACGTTAGCTACGGAAGTTTCCGAAACGCTGAGGGAGTGCTTACACCGCGTTACCGGATCACGCTGGCCTCTGGAGTGCCCGAGGAAATTTGTCGTCGCGTCAATCTGGGCTTTCTTGATCACCGCAGTTTTCGCCGCGCCGACTACGAAATCGAGCCGAACACTTTCGTTGTAGAAAACGCGGGCCGCGATCTCTATCTGGTCAACCCTCCTTCTGCTTAAGCTTTGCTGGGGCAAATTATTTGTTGTTCTTCAGTGCCGCGGCTATTGCTCGTTCCGCCAGCGGGGCCATCACGGCATAACCCTTTTCGTTCGGATGAAGGCAGTCGTTGCTTAACTCATCTTTTAAAAAACCCTTCTCGTCAATCATTGCTGAATAGTAATCGAGATAAGTGAACCTATTCTCAGCGGCGTATTTCTTCATCCAGTCATTGAGTGCCTTTATCTGATCGGGTGGTCTGCGAATAGTTTGAATGCGCGGTTGGCCGTCGGCGGTCTTTTCGTAATCACTGACAGGAAGAACGGAGGAAAACACCAGCCGGATGTGATGTCTTTGGGCAAGCTCGGCCATTGACTTGAGATTGTCTTCGATTGCTTCCAATCTTGTGGGCCCGGTATTTCCGGCAAGGTCGTTGGTGCCGGCAAGGATCACTACAACCGCAGGCGCAAGCTCAATTACGTCCGGACGAAAGCGAATAAGCATTTGCGGAGTGGTTTGTCCGCTAATGCCGCGATTCAAATAAGGCTTGCCAGTAAAAAATCCGCCATATTTGGGATCGTCCCAGGAATCGGTAATCGAATCTCCCAGGAAAACTACGCGCGTTTCATTCCTGTTTGCCGGGATAACTTTCTTATTGTCGTCGCGGTAACGAGCCAAAGCAGGCCAGTCCTTGAGCCGCGCTTCAAGTAGCTTGGCCGTGGCTTTTGCTTGTGAACATTCTTGTGATTCCTGAAGCGCAGGCACGGGAGACGATGACGACTGCAGGGGCGCACCGGATTGCGCAGCAGCTTGCGGAGATTGGGCCACCCCCGAAGCAGCACAGCTCAACAGGATGAAGGCCAGGAGTAGTAACCGATTCATTTTCTTTGCTAGCCTCCGGGATTCTTCTCGGCGGAACCGATCGCCGCTTGCATTACAGATTCGGGCGTCCATTCATGAATTGGGCGCCCCTTCGATAATCGTCCGCGGCTCATGACTGCCAGTCGATCACACATGCCGAAAAGTTCAGGCAGATAAGAACTTACCATCAAGACTGCTTTGCCTGCTGCGGCACAACGAGCAATGGTGTCATACACCTGGACCTTACTGCCTATGTCGATTCCGCGCGTAGGCTCGTCAAGCAGAAGCACATCCGCGTTCTGGTGAAGCAAACGAGCAAGCGCCACCTTTTGCTGGTTGCCACCGGAAAGAGTTTTGACTGATTGAGCGACATTCCGCGCTTTAACCCCTAACGCTTTGATTAGCCGCTCCGCTTGTTGCTGCTGGCGTGAAAGGTTGAGCCAGCCCCAACGCGAACATGAACTAAAACGCGTGACTGTGACGTTATCAGCAACAGAAAGCGTGACTCCCAAACCTTCGCCTTTCCGATCTTCACTCAGATAACCGAGACCTTGAAAAAGTCGAATTGCCGGCTGACCACCGCGTGCCGAAAGAGCTCTCCCCTTCAAGATGATTGTCCCCGAGCGAACTTCATCGAGTCCGAAGATTGCCCGCACGAGCTGCGTACGTCCGGAGCCCATTAGTCCGGCGACACCAAAGATCTCGCCGCGGCGAATTTCAAAACTGGCCCGCCGCAAACCGGGCGGCGCAGCCAGCTCATTTACTTCCAGTAAGCTATCAGCTTCTTGTGAAGGTCGACCGCGGCGAGGAAAAAGATTCTGCACAGGCCGCCCAACCATTTGAGTTATTAGATCGTCGTCGGTTACCGAAGCAATCTCACCTGTGGCGACGCTCTGGCCATCACGCAGCACGGTAAACCGATCGGCGATCTCGCGCACTTCTTCGAGAAAATGGCTTATATAAATAACGCTGAGGCCCTCGCTCCGGAGCTTTCGGATTAGACCAAAAAGCCGCTCCACATCAGCCCGCTGCAAACTACTGGTAGGTTCGTCCATTAAAAGAATTCGCGCGCGGGCGGCGATGGAGCGGCAAATCTCAACTATTTGGCGAGCCGCAACCGATAAATCTGCCACACGCGTTTCAGGCCGAATCTCCGGATGAGAAAACGTTCTTAACACCTCCTGGGTACGTCGAAACAATTTCGCACGGTCCAGCCATCCGAGTCGCGATGGCTCCATACCCAGCATTATGTTCTCGGCCACAGAAAGATGGGGACACAGAAAAAGTTCCTGATGAATCAATGCGATTCCGTTAAGTCGAGCGTCGAGCGGCATCGACGGAAGATAAGGACGTGTATCAATCTGCATCTTGCCCCGATCCGGGCGCAACGCACCTGCCAGAATGTTCATCAAGGTGCTCTTGCCGGCACCATTCTCGCCGATGAGCGCGTGGACTTCACCGGCCTGCAAGTCGAGGTTGACACCAGCAAGCGCGACGGTTGGTCCAAACCGCTTTTCTATGTGGGAAAGGGACAGGATCATTGAGAACAACAGTAAACAGTGAAGAGTAAACAGTAAACAGTAAACAGTAAACAGTAAACAGCAGGAGCAACAGCAAGTCTGACTGAATAGTCTCTACGACGCTACGATTAATGATTGCGGTTTACTGTTCACTGTTTACTCTTCACTCTTTACTGTTTACTGTTCACTGTTTACTCTTCACTGTTTACTCTTCACTGTTTGCTATTCCAGGCTTCGCCATCCGGGAACTCAAAGTAATCGAGCGAATCCTTCTTCATTTCGATGCTATAGCCCGGAGCCAGCGGCGGCATGTAACGGTCGCCCTTCATCAGCACGGGGTTGATGAAGTGGTCGTGCAGATGATCTACATATTCCAGCACCCGATTCTCCAGCGAGCCGCTGATAGCTATGTAGTCGAAGATGGAAAGGTGCTGGACATACTCGCACAGGCCCACTCCACCTGCATGCGGACAAACCGGAACGCCAAACTTCGCCGCCATCAGCAATACGGCAAGCACTTCATTAACTCCTCCAAGGCGACAGCTGTCTATCTGGCAGAAGTTGATCGCGCCCGCTTGCAGTAATTGCTTAAACATCACGCGGCTGTGACAGTGTTCGCCAGTCGCGACGCCCACGGGCGCAACAGCTCGGGCGATGGTTGCGTGGCCGAGTATGTCATCAGGCGAAGTCGGCTCTTCGATCCAATGCGGACGAAACACCGACAACTCTTTGATACAACGAATGGCTTCTTCGACATCCCAAACTTGATTCGCATCCATCATTAACTTGCGGTCCCAACCAATCTCTTCGCGAATCAATCGGGCCCGTCGCATGTCTTCATCAAGGTCCCGTCCCACCTTCATCTTGAAGTGAGTCCAGCCCTGCGCCAATCCCTCGCGTACCCGGCTACGTAACTTCCCGTCGGTGTAGCCCAGCCAACCGGCCGACGTCGTATAAGCCGGATAACCAGTCTCGAGGATCTCCGCCTCACGCAATTGCTTTGTGGCCTCACGACACCGGAGCATCTTTAATGCTTCGTCCGGAGTTAAAGCGTCACTGATATAGCTAAACGGTACGCACGCTATGAGTTGCTCGGGTGTCATATCTACGAGCAGTTTCCATAACGGCTTTTCTTCAGACTTTGCATAGAGATCCCAGACGGCGTTGACCAGCGCCGCTGTTGCCAGGTGGATCACACCCTTTTCCGGTCCCACCCAACGTAGTTGACTATCTCTGGTCAGCCGCTGCCAGAATGCTCCCAGATCGGCAGTTAAGCACTCAAGGCTCTCATCCAGTACCAAAGGCTTCAGCGTATTAATAGCGGCTACACAAAGTTCATTGCCGCGACCGATGGTAAAAGTGAGACCATGTCCCTCAAGTCCTCGAGGGTGATCCGTTTTGAGAATCACGTAAGCGGCCGAGTAGTCGGGTGCGGCATTCATCGCGTCCGAACCCGCCAGCGATTGGGAAGTAGGAAAGCGAATATCGCGCGCGATAATTTCTGTAATCTTCGTCGTCATGAACTTAAAGGTTCCTAACAATCAATTGTCGCTCATTCTGTCATACCGGCGAACGCGAACTTCGCCAGCGGTCAACAGCGACGGCTATGACAATAATTGCACCGATAATGATTTCCTGAATGTAATTGGGCCAGCCAATCTGTTGGCAACCGTTTCGTAGAAACGCCATGATCAGCGCGCCTATTAGCGAGCCGAAGATGCTGCCTTCACCACCGCTCAGGCTGCCTCCGCCAATGACAACGGCCGCTATAACGTCAAGTTCCGAGCCCGCGGCCACCGTCGGATCGCCCTGTCGCAATCGCGACATCTGCATCACGCCTGCCAGGCCAAACAACAATCCCGCCAGGCCGTAGACCCAAATCTTCAAACGATCAATGAAAATGCCGCAGGCACGCGCGGCCAGTTCATTTGAACCCAGGGCAAAAATCCGCCGGCCAAACACGGTATTTCTCAACACGATCGCCGCAACTATTGCCAGAAATATTGTGACCCAAACTCCTGGCGCAACTAACAGCCACGGCGGTCTGGGAAACGTCACCAGCAACTCATTAATCCAGGTCTCGGGAACGTTTACGGTTTGTTGACCAGCGAACCATTTTGCTGTTCCTCTGGCAACGCCGAGCATTCCCAGGGTCGCGATAAACGGCACGACACGCAGTCGAGTAATCGCGAGTCCATTAACAACTCCCACGACACCACCGGCCAGGATTCCCGCTGCAACCGCACTAACCGGCGATAGTCCGCCATTAAGACCCAGCGCAGTAATCACGCCGCTCAGCGCGATGACCGAGCCTACCGAAAGATCTATTCCTCCACTGATAATGATCAGGGTCATGCCAATCGCGCCCACCGCAACAATGACAGTCTGAGCGAGCACGATACGAAGATTGAATGCAGACAAATAACGTCCCGGCGAGTCCATCAGGATGGAAAAAATCAGTATCACCAGCGCCAGCCCCAGGAGCGGACCAATCCAGTTGAGCCACTTTTGGATTGACCCGGAAACCTGCCACCAGCGATTTTGTGTTACTTCAGCAACCATACGTACTAGTTTTGAGTTTCGATTTCGGGTTTCGACTTTTAAGGTCCAAGCTCTGGGTTTCGGGTTCCGAGTTCCGAGTTTTGGGTGGTGTCTTAATTTCGCTTCTCTGTGTAACCTCCGTGTCCTTTGTGTCTCTGTGGTGAGTCATTGTGGAACTTTTTTTCACCACGGAGGCACAGAGAACACAAAGGTTGCACAGAGGAGATCTCAAACTAAGACTCTACCGAGTCTCGGGACTCGACATAACGTCGAATCAAATTAGCAACTTTCAAAGTCCCGTTAGGGACGAATGTTTATAGTTCTGCGCGTCTTTTTATCTTCTTTGTAGTTCCTTTAGGAGCGAAATATGAAGTCGTGCGCTCCTAACGGAGCCAAAGCATAAAGACATTTCGACTGAAATCCAGCTTCCTTAGTTCTCCGAACTTGAAACTCGAAACTCGAAACTACTTCAAGTACTCATCCAGCGGTGGATGCAACAGAGTTTGTATTTCAGGAGAATTCAAGTTGTCCGCTGTAACCAGCGTCACGCCTGTGTCAATTCGTTTTTCTACTGGCTTGCCTTCAAGGTGTTCGACCATCGTGCGCACGCCCAGGTAACCCATGCTGAAGGGATTCTGCACAACAAAACCCTGCAATTGCTTGTTGCGCATGGCTTCGGTAAAGGTCTCGCTGGTATCAAAACCAATGAATGTGATCTTGCCGGCTTTGCCGATGTCCTGAAGCGCCAGCAGCATCCCCGCCGTCGAAGACTCATTGGGGGTAAAGATACCCTGAACCTCATCACCAAAGCGGTTGAGCAGATTTTCTGAAGCGCGCTTGGCCGTGTCGCGGGTGGCGCCGGCATACTGATCAGATGAGATCAATTCAATACCGGGATACTTTTTCTTCAGCTCCTCAGTAAAGCCGTCTTCACGATCCTGAGTGCTCGCCGAGCCTTCCTGGTAGCGCAACAGCAGCACCTTGCCTTTACCGCCAAGCAGTTCTCCCATCTTGTCTGCAGCCAGCATTCCACCTTTGCGATTGTCGGTGGCTACAAAACTCACTATGTTGTTTGACTCCAGAGCAGAATCAATAATGACGGTGGGCACGCCGGCGCGTTTAGCTTCCTCAACCGGACGAACCAGCGCGCGATTGTCGAGTGGCGCGAGCACTACGCCGTCGACGCCCTGCGAACTAAAACCTTCAACAACCTGGATCTGCTGCTCACGATCATCCTCGCGCAAAGGCCCTTTCCAAATAATGTCTATCCCGTTTCCTTCACTCGAAAGCTCGCGTGCTGCTTTCAACGAGCCTGCATGGATGCTTTTCCAGAACTCATGCGTGGTGCCTTTGGGAATCACTGCGATCGTCAACTTCTTTTTGCCAGGAGCCGTTGAGTTCCCGGGTTTGGAACAACTGACGGTAACCATGGCAACCACACTCAACGCAATCAACAACAAAAAGATTCTTCGCGTCATATTTTTCCTCTTCAGGACTTTTGAAACTGAGGTTAACAACGGTTCCTATCCTGCAACCACCTGGCTATTTAGTTTTCCAACGCTCTCAATATCCACTTCCATCACGTCTCCGGGCCGTAAAAATACCGGGGGCTTTCGCGCGAAGCCAACGCCGGCAGGGGTTCCCGTAGCTATGACATCGCCAGGCTCCAGCGTGATGGTTTGGGAAATGAATTCTATTAATTCCGGCACACCGAAGATCAACTGGTCCGTATTTGAATCCTGCATTATCTGCCCATTGAGTGTTAACTTAATGGCGAGCTTGTGCGGGTTTGGAATTACGTCGGCAGTAACGATTTTCGGCCCCATGGGAGCAAACGTATCGCAGGATTTTCCTCGCTGCCACTGCCCATCCGCGAATTGGAAATCGCGAGCGCTGACATCATTGAACGCAGTGTACCCGAGTACGCATTCCAGGGCGTGCGGGGCGCTGATATTTTTCGCACGTCTTCCGATTACAACCGCAAGCTCAGCTTCGTAGTCTACTTTTGCGCTGCCGGATGGCAGCACCACCGGCTCACCTGGTGCGATCACTGCCGAGGCGAATTTTGAAAAGACGACTGGTCTTTCCGGAAGCGGCATATTGCTCTCAGCCGCATGATCTCGGTAGTTGAGTCCAATGCAGATAAGCTTTCCGGGACGCGGGACAGGAGCAAGCCAATACGCCTCCGTTCGCTTCGTCAACCAACGCTTATCTGTGGCCTCGGCGAGAAGGCCAGCATCGTGCGCCAGCGATTCATATATCTCGCGCGATTTCTGAAACCACCGGCCGTCCATGTCCAGCCACGGCAGTTGATTCAGAGGACGCTCCCCACCGTTAAAGACGCGCTCAAAATCCAGCAGGTACTCGTTGTTTAGAAGAGCTCCCACGCGTGGCGGTCGCCAACCGTCTCCGTCCCTGGTGGTGAAAGTTATGATTTCCATTATTCGATTACTTTCTCGCCTATCCGGGCTGCCAGCGGCGGTCCCTCGTTGATGATTACGTACAACTCTTTTGGGCCATGGACGCCGATGGCCAGTGTTAATTCAATGTCTGCCGTGCGCGAGGGACCGGTAATGAAGGTGATGGTGGGACTCACCGCTGAGGGCTCACCCCGGCGAACCGCCGCCAATGCTTCGCCGAGTGTCAAACAGATGCTGGTCGCCTCGATAATCGCAATATGCACCGGCGGAACCAGTGACACCAGACGATGCCTTTCCGATTCCGACTCAAGTACTAAAGTTCCGGTTTCAGCAATCGCTGCTTGTGCGGTGCTGACGCCCACGTCATAGCCGAATAACTCGGCTGTATTCGGACACACGACAATTTCGTCAATCTCTATTTCCACCTTTCTCATCAAACGCTCGAGCATTGGAGCGTTCGACAGGGCGATGCGCCGGGCATGCAGCGAAGTACCTTGCAAATCTGAGATGATTCGAGCCAGCCAGACCACGACGTCGCTTTCGCTACGGGCTATCATGCAATGGCCATCGACTCCTTCGAGTCTCTCCTTGAATATTTCAACCAGCGAAAGCGATGAGCCATTGGACGGCGGAAGCGCGGGCTCCGGATGCGCCATCGCTTCCGAGGTTTCCGTGCGAATCCCATCATGCGGTGTACTGGCCGCAAGATGTTCGCGGATCGATCTCAGAATGGCATCGCGCGCAGAAATATTTCGTTCAGGCATCATCACGGTGTAGCCCTGGACTTTCCGCCGGCTTCGTGGCCAGACCATTACGCCACAGTTCACAAAATGTATTCTGGGCCAACGGTCGCAAATCGCGGGCACTCGTCCAGGCGCCGAGTGGTGGAACAACGCGTGAAATTAACGCTCCCGCTCTTCCGATCTTTCTGTTACGCACAATCAAGCGCTGCAATAATCGAGCACCACGAGTGTTCCACTCATACAAGCGCGGTCTTGCCATGACCGCCCCAAAGAGCCTAAAGGCGAGTCTCTCAAGTCTCCGTTTCTGGTGCCTGCCTCCTGCCGCTGCCTCCTGTTCCTGCTTCGCGCTTATCGTCGGCTCCTGCCTGGCATCTTCCGGTCCTTCGGTGATCTCTGCGCGCAGGTGCAGAAGCAATTCAGGAATGTCGATCTTGACAGGACATACTTCACGGCAGGCACCACACAGACTCGAGGCATAGGGCAACTGCGACGCCTTGCTCAATCCGATCAGTTGCGGCGTGATCACTGCGCCGATGGGGCCGGGATAGACCGATCCATAAGCATGCCCACCAATTTGCTGGTAAACCGGGCAAGCATTCAGACAGGCGCCGCAGCGTATGCAGGCTAGCGATTGGCGCGTGACCGGATGCGCAAGCATTCGCGAACGTCCGTTGTCCAGCAAGACAATATGCAGCTCGTCTGGACCTTCGTCTTCTGTCTTGCGCTTAGTGCCGGTGATCAGCGACTGATATGTAGTTAGCTGTTGCCCTGTCCCGGACCGCGGCAACAGTTTCAAAAAAACGTCGAGGTCGTCAAAGCGCGGCAGAATTTTTTCAATTCCCATTACCGCTATATGAGTTTTCGGCAGACTCGTGGTCAAGCGTATGTTGCCCTCGTTTTCCAGGATGAGAATCGTGCCCGTTTCCGCAACTCCAAAGTTAACTCCGCTAATACCGATGTCGGCAGCCGCAAATCTTTGGCGCAACACCCGACGCGCGGCACTGGTGAGTTGGTCAACATCATCGGTTGGTGGAATTCCCAATTTGTCGGTAAACAGTTCCGCGATCTGTCCCTTAGTTTTATGAATCGCGGGAACGATAATATGCGAGGGAGTTTCGCCGGCAAGCTGGATGATGTACTCGCCCAGATCGGTTTCAATGACCTCCAATCCCTCAGCTTCGATGGCCGCGTTCAGGTGAATTTCTTCGGTCACCATGCTCTTGCTTTTGACAATCTTCCGGGCTCCATGTTCTTTCGCGAGGAGACAGACGATGTTGTTGGCCTCACCTGCATCCCGGGCCCAATGAACCTGTGCCCCGCAGCGCTCAGCATTACCTACAAATTCTTCCAGATATTGGGCGAGATTTAGCAGAACCTCGTCCTTGATGGCGCGAGCTTTCGTGCGCAGCTCTTCCCAATTGTCCAGACCTCTGGCCGCCGCCAACCGGCGTTTACCAAACAGAGAGGTGGCGTTACGCAAGGCGCCGCGCAGTTGCACATCGCCTAGCGCCGCGCGCGCATTGGAATCGAAGGTTTCTGTGGTTAAGTGATCCATCACAGTGTAGCCGAATGCTTAATCGACTTTGGCACAGTTCCATTTATTGAGTTCTTGCCCAGCAGCGGGGGCAAGCTGCCTTTCCAACCTTAGAGACTTTTCACCCGCTTGGTTGGTCATGTATTGAAAGCCTTTCAATCTAAATCTTGAGCTCAATTCTGATTAGCTCAGGGTTGGGAAGGGGGTTTACCCCCGCCGCTTCGTCGGCTGAGAATCTACTGAGCCGCCAGAAGCTCAGCCAAATGCATCGCCCGCACGCTCGAGCCTTTGCGCGAGAGGCGGCCACCAATCTGCAGCAAGCAACTCGCATCGCCGCTAATTACAGCCTGTACCCCTGCCTTTTCGATGGCCTCGATTTTTTGATCAAGTATAGCGATCGAGACTTCCGGATACTTTACTGAAAACGTTCCCCCAAAGCCGCAGCACGCATCGGCGTTTTCAAGCTCAACAAACTCCGTTTCCCTGACATTCCCAATTAGACGCCGCGGCTCACTGCGAACTTTCAAATCGCGCAAAGCATGACAAGCATCATGCCAGGTCACCCGGCCAGGCCAGCGCGCCCCCACATCCTCAACTTTGAGCACTCGAACCAGGAATGAACTTAACTCAAACGTGCGAGCGGCAATCGCGTGCGCCCGTCGCCGCCACGCTTCGTCGCGTGAATCGTCATTGGCAAAGAGCGAAGCATAGTGGTGCACCATTGCAGTGCATGAACCCGAGGGACTAACAATCGCTTCCGCCGTGCTCGCTTCGCAGATCTCGATGAAACGTTTCGCGAGCTTGCGGGCCTCGGTGCGATAGCCGGTATTAAAGGCCGGCTGACCGCAACACGTTTGCCGCTCGTCAAACTCGACCGAGCAGCCGACTCGCCGCAGCACCTCTACGGTGCTCGTGCCTACAGCCGGCCACATTTGATCAACCACGCATGTCACAAACAAAGCGACTCTCATGAATCATTTGCGATAGCCGGGTACTCGTCCAGTTCAAAGTACGAGTTTCAGCTCGAGTGTCTCGGTAACCAGCGACCTAAAGATTGGACTCTGAACCTGAAAGCACCACAACACCCTTCAGATAATTCGGCGCGCGCATATCTCTCTCGAGCGCGCCCTGCACTGCATCGAGAGATGTGTACCGATGTGTAATTATCGGCGCGACGTCTACCGTGCGTTCTTCGATCAATTCAAGCGCCCGCGCATAAGTCACTGGGCGCCCATCACTCTTGAAACCGCCGGAGGCGCCAACCGGAGTCACCAGCGTTGGTTCGCGAAACATCACGTTGTTCAGCACACTCAGGTCGACCCCAGCGTGACCGTGACCGTAAAGCAGCACGGTTGCCTGTTTGCGCATCAGACCGGGCATTGAAGCAATCACTCGGCCCGCGCCGGAAGCTTCGATCAAATAATCAGCGCCTCTACCCGCGCTTCTTTCCTTTACCAGATCAGCCAGATCAGGATCGCTCGAATCAAACGTTTCATCGGCGCCGAAATCCCTGGCAAACTTCCGTTTCCATTCACTCGGCGAGGATACCAGCAACAGGCCGTCGTAATTCAACACGCGACGCAGATATTGCGTGAACAACAAACCAGCTGGTCCCGCTCCGCAAATCAGCACCGTGCGCACGCGACGCTCCGCAGAATTCGCATTGATCGCATAACGAGTTTGTGCGCGCGCAACTGCCTCGCAGGAATGAATTATGCAGCCCAATGGCTCAACCAGCGCCGCTCTTGCAGGTTCGAGCCCGGACCGGACAGGCACGGCGTTAACAGCAGGTACGGCGATAAACTCAGCCAGGCCGCCAGGCAATCCGGTTATGCCATGCTCGCGGTAAAACTCGCATTGATGTGAGTCCCCCGTTTGGCAGTATTCACAAAGCGGAGTTCGTCCCACGCTAACGCAGTTTAGTCCCTGGTCGATGACGACGTGATCGCCGACTTCCAGATCGGATACTTCGCTTCCCTTCTCCACAATGTAACCGTTGACTTCATGCCCAAGAATCTGCGGCTCAACACTTAAAGGAATAGGCCGTTCGCGCTTGTCGGTGTTGTAGTTTGCGTGGCCGGCAAAAATATGTGTGTCGGTACCGCAGATACCCACCGCCGCGACGCGCACCAGCACATCGCGCGACGACGTTTGCGGTCGCGGCACATCCCTGACCTCCAGCCGCGCGACGTCGACCAGCACACTCGCCTTCATCGTCCCAGCGCTGATCGAGTCTTTTGCAAATGTATTTGTCGAAACGCTCACCAGTTACCTCGCCAACGCGTCTCCGGCGCGGAGTTCCATCTCAATGTCGCTTGTGTCCAGGCGTCCGGCATCGCGCAGCGCAGCAAATTGCTTCATCGTTTCACTGATGCCGACTTCCAGCGGCGTTGATGGCAGATCTCCTATAACGCGTTTGATTGCTGCATCATTGATCGCTGCTGCGATTGGGATCGGTGCGCCACCAAACGTAACCAGCTCACGACCCGCTTCTCGGTTAATGACATCTACGATCCTTGCCACTGCAACTGTCTCACCATGAAGATTAAAAACCTGCGCTCCCGCTGGGGCATAGTCTGCACAAGCAATGAAGGCCGCAGCTGTGTCTCGAACGTACTGAAAATCCGTGGCGCCACCAAATCGTATGTGAAACGGAATGCCGAGGATCGCGGCTTTCATCGCTTTGGTAGGATCGCTGGTCAGGCCGGAGTCGCGATTAACACCATACACAGTCAGTGGTCTCAGGCCCAGGCTGGAGAGACCATGAGCAAGAAAGTAGACACGGGCGTTTCCTTCGTTGGTGCGCTTGAAAACACCATAATGCGTACTGGGTTCGCAGGCGGCAGTTTCATCCAGCGGCGTGTCATCCTCACTCATACCAAAAACTGCAGCCGAACTCGCATATACAACACGCTCCACGCTAACCACGCGCGCTGCCTCAAAGACGTTCAGCGTGCCTACAACATTGACGAGCGCCCCCGCAACCGGGTCGGCCTGACAGGCGGGCACCTGTAATCCTGCAAGATGTATCACGCGACGCGCAGATGACTCTTGTAGGGCTGAAAGTACCGCAGCTGCGTCCGTGATGTCGCCTGTGACAAAGCGAACCTGATTAACATCGTCCGGATTCATGATCGCGCTCAAGCGACGGGAATCAGCGCTGCGATCAAAAACCACAGCGGTGTCTCCCCGCTCGGCGAGTGCTTTCACAATCCACGAGCCGATACAACCTTGAGCTCCGGTGATGAAGTAAGTCTCAGCCATGTTTCACGCTAAAAGCTTCTGCCTCGAGCCTGTAGAACTCCTTAGCGTTTTCTCCAAACACGGCGTTCCACTCTGTCGTGTTCAATCCCGCCAGAAGTAAATGAAAAGACTCCAACACTTGCTCGTAGGAAGCCGCCAACAAACAGACCGGCCAATCGCTGCCAAACATCATTCGATCCGTTCCAAAACACTCCAGCGCACGCTCAACGAACGGTCGCAGATCTTCCGGACGCCAGAAGGCCAGGTTGGCTTCCGTGACCAGTCCCGAAAGTTTGCAATAGACGTTGGGGTAGCCGGCGACGCTTTTGATCTCCTGCGCCCATTCTTCGATTTCTCCGCTCCTAATCGGGGGCTTGGCCATGTGGTCAATAACTAGACGCAATTCAGGACAACTCTCAGCGACCGTCCGGGCATGTTTCAGATGACGCGTATGCACGAGCAAGTCGTATGGCAGGCCGTAGGAGGCGAGCGTGCGCAAACCACGCAGCACGCTCGGTTGCACTAACCAATCTTCCGGGGGCTCGCTCTCGACCAGGTGTCGCACGCCTTTGAATTTCGGATTTGCCGTCAGGGCTTTCAACTCCCGCTCCATCCCAGCATCAGTCAGGTCAACCCAACCTACAACCCCCGCGATAAATGGGTAACTATCCGCCAGGCTCAAGAGCCAATATGTTTCCGCAAGAGTGTTGCTCGCTTGCACAAGCACGGTTTTAGCAACGCCATGCTGTTTCAATAAGGGCTCAAGCTGCGATGGCAAAAAGTCGCGATAAAGCACCCCCAGCTCAGGAGTCATCCATGGGTAGGCGAAGCGCCCAACTTGCCAGAAATGTTGATGACTGTCGATGATCATAAGCTTCGAGTAGTGTCCTAAAGTTGCGTTGCTACTACATCAAAGAGCTCAAGGAGCCGCGGCGTCAGCTCTGAATCAGTGACATCTAATTAACACCTCGCTTCAGCGAGGTGATCACGAGCCGTGTATGATCAGACAACCGTTTTAACGGTTTTTAACCAGAAGCCGTTAAAATGGCTTCTAAGATTCTTTCCCAGGCCTTCTTCACCTCGCTGAAGCGAGGTGTTAATGAGAAACATCGAGTTTGACAAAGGTACCTCTTTCGCGGCAACGCAGCCTTAGGACACTACCAAGCTTCGAACGAATTAGTTTCAAGTTTCGAGTTCCGTGTTTCGTGTTCCATGTGTTTGCTTCGGGATTTCAATGGTAGCTGTCGATTGATCTGATTAGTGACACAAACCCGAAACCCGAAACTCGAAACTTAGTACTTCCCCTCCCTTGGTTTCTGCGCGCGCTTCAATTCCTGATCCTGTTTTGGCTCGCCATCACATTCGAGCGCGATAGTTGTCACCAACGCCGGCGCTATGCGGGGTAGTCCAGTCATGCGCACGCGCCACTCATTCTGATCAAACTTTACGGGCTGATTCGTGGCCAACAATTTGACAGACGTGACCTTGTTCAGCAGGTTACCAAGCACTACCGTTTCGCCCGGCCAGTAGTGCACGTGCATGAAAAGCGTGTTTCCCCTGCGCGAGAAGCTGGCGAATCGTGAACGAGTTGGCTGACAGCGGTCTGCACCGTGGATCGCCTCTCCGTTTTTGTTCGTCCAATCTCCAACGGTCGAAAGTATGCGTACGGACTCCGTCGGAATAGATCCGTCTCCCGTGGGCCCAATGTTCAGAAGATAGTTGCCACCGTCGTGCGCGCACGTAATAAGGTTGCGGATAACAGTCTTCGGAGTTTTCCAGCCGTCATCGGCAACGTGATAGCCCCAACTGTCATTTAACGTCATGCACGATTCCCAGGGACGCTCTGCTGAAGCCACGATACGTTGTTCTGGCGTATCGAAGTCTTCCGGAATCTTCGAACGATTGTTGATGATGACATCCGGCTGCAGCTTTCTCACCATTCGGTTCATCTCGACTGATTCCCACCCTTTCGCATCAAGCGGCCAGGGCACGTCGTACCAAAGAACGTCCACCTTCCCATAGTTCGTCATCAACTCTTTCACTTGACCGTGAATGTAATCGACAAAGCGCCGGCGTGCCGCCTCATCTGTCAGACAGCGCGCGCCATCAGGATGGTGCCAATCCATCAGTGAATAGTAGAAGCCGAAGCGCAATCCTTCAGCGCGCGCGGCATCGACGTATTCACGCACGAGGTCACGGCCCGGGCCGCGTTTTGTCGCGCAATAGTCGGTGAGCTTCGAGTCGAAGTTACAGAAACCTTCGTGATGCTTGGTCGTCATGACCATGTACTTCATGCCGGCGCGCCTGGCCAGTTGTGCCCAGGCGCGTGCCGCATTTGGTTTAGGCTTGAACTGATCGGCCAGCGGCTCATACTCTTTGACCGGAATACCTTCCATCTCCATCACCCACTCGTGACGACCGACTATGCTGTAGAGTCCCCAGTGAATGAACATGCCAAACTTCGCCTCATGCCACCACTTCATTCGCCGCGTACGATCAGCGATGGTGGACGTGGTAGGCGCCCCAGTTTCTGCCGGGGTCTGTTCCTGCGCGAAGACGTCAAACCCCGAGACGCCGGCGAGTGCACCAGCACCTGCACCCATCGCAGCCAGGCTAAGTAAATAATTACGTCTATTCATCTTTGTCATCCTTTTTGGTTCCACCTTAGCAAGATTTGTATTGCCCCTCTCAACCAATCGTCATGTTTTTCGACTTAAGAATGCCGGTTGGCCAACTCGCGAAGTTTGCTGGCTGCAGCCTCGGGCGTTATGTCGCGCTGCGGCATTCCTAACATTTCGTAACCGACCATAAATTTCCGAACCGTCGCTGAACGCAGTAGCGGCGGATAGAAGTGCGCGTGCAAATGCCACTCAGGATGCTGCCGGCTATCCGTGGGTCGCTGATGGAAACCCATCGTGTATGGGAACGGCACATGGAACAGACTGTCATAGCCGATCGTCACTCGCTTGAGAATGTCGGCCAGCGCGCTCCGCTCCGTGTCGCTTAGATCGTTCAGGCCAGTTGTGTGTTGTTTGCTCATCAGCATGATCTCGAAAGGCCAGACGGCCCAAAACGGAACGAGCGCGTAGAAGCCTTCGTTTTCGCACACCAGTCGTTCTCTCGACTTCAGTTCCAGCGCGAGGTAATCGCAGAGCAGGCATGACCGATGGCTGGCCCAGTATCCACGTTGCATGGAGTCTTCTTTCCGCGACTCGTTAGGCGGATTTGCATTGGCCCAGATCTGTCCATGAGGATGCGGATTGCTGGCGCCCATCAGCGCACCTCGATTCTCAAAGATCTGGACCCAATTAATAAAAGACAGACTTCCGAGTTCTTCAAACTGTGCGGCCCACGTGTTGACTACCTGCAGAATCTGGTCGCCGCTCATCCGCGAAATTGTCAGGTCGTGGCGTGGTGAAAAGCAGACAACGCGGCAGATTCCCGGCTCCCCCTCGGCCACGATCAAGCCGCCATCATCCACTCGCTCGTTGCGCGTGTCGGCCCGCAAGGCTGCAAAATCATTGTCAAAAACGAAGGTGCTCGTGTACTCGGGATTGCGTGCACCACCTGCGCGAGCATTGCCCGGACACAAGTAACACTTCGGATCAAACGGTGGCTCAGCCTCGTGAGGAGTCTCTTCTATCTGGCCTTGCCACGGTCGATCCGTTCGTTGGGGCGAAACGAGAACCCACTCGCCGGTAAGCGGGTTGTAGCGACGATGCGGATGCTGCTTAAGATCAAACATGCTTTTCATTTAACAATCGCGAGTCACCGCAATTTGAGTCTAGCGAATACGTTTGCCTAAAAGGTCTTATTCACACCGTGGCTTTAGCCCGGTGGCAATGCTAGCTCGGTCTTGCCGGAACCGTTCTAACGGTTATCAGGATTTATTTTTCATATCACTTCTCCTGCTCCTGCTGCTGCGCTGCAAACATAGATCTCGGGCGCAAGTCCGGTTTCCGCCTGATAATGCTGCGCTACCACACGCTTAAACTCGTCAACGTCTTCGGCGTTCACCAGATTGACGGTGCACCCGCCGAACCCGCCGCCAGTCATGCGTGCTCCATAAACTCCTGGAACGCGCCGCGCCAGCTCCACCATCAGGTCGAGCTCTTTACAACTAACTTCGTAATCGTCCCGCAGACTGCGGTGAGAGTCATTCATAAGTTGACCAAAGGTTTCGAGGGCCCCTTCTTCCAGCGCCACTGCGGCGTTGAGCACCCGCGAGTTCTCGGTAACTACATGGCGACAGCGCCGAAAAATCACTTCGGATAGATCCAGGCGAGAGCGCTCCAACTCGTCCTCAGTAACGTCGCGCAACGCCCGCACATTAGGCCGGCTTTGATTGAAATGACGCACTCCAGCTTCGCATTCGGCGCGGCGCTTGTTGTATTCCCCAGTTGCCAATTCGTGGCTTACCATTGTGTTGCAGATAATTAGACGCACTCTTCCGGGCAGAGATAACAACTTATACTCAAGCGAGCGACAATCGAGCAGAAGCGCCTTCCCTTCCTGGCCGAAACAGGAAGTAAACTGATCCATGATTCCACAGCGCATACCGACAAACTCGTTTTCCGCGCGCTGACAAATAGCCGCAATCTCCGCTCGATCTAAACGAATGCTGGAGTTCTCCAGCAAGGCAAGAGCAGTCGCGACTTCAATAGCTGCGGACGAACTTAATCCTGCTCCAATCGGAACGTCGCCGCTAATGGTTAGTGTCGCTCCATTCAAATGGTGGCCTGCCAATTCGAGCATGACTACAACTCCGCGAACGTAGTCGCTCCAATGATGGCTAGCTTTCAGGCTTCGATCGTCGAGGTTAAATTCAACCCTTTCGGAAAAGTTGTGCGAGAAAACAGACACCACGCGATCGGGCCGCGGACTGACCGTGACTGTGGTTCCGAAGCCGACGGCGACAGGCATTACAAACCCATCGTTATAGTCAGTATGTTCTCCGATCAGGTTGACCCGGCCAGGAGCGCGAAAGATGCGTGCGCCTGCGGCCTTCGCTTCTATCTTTTCACCTGCAAGCATTCTGTCTCTTAAAACCTTTCATTTCGACACGAACAATTTCGCCGAGTGCGGTGCCATTTGCTCGACTGAAAATTCGCCTACATGCCTTCCCAGATTTTCTCCGCTCCAGAAATCTGTAAGGTTGACAGCTCGGGATAGATGAAAAGAAATCGTCTGCGGGGAATTCTCCCAATTAAAAAGGCAGAAGACCTCTCGATCAGAGAACTTAATTGAACCAACTCGAAATGAATCGTCAGCGAAGCGTGCCGCAACGCCGGTCGGCGGTTGCAGCTTGCGCAGCATAGTCAGTCTCTCCGGGCTGATTTTCGTTAGATCGTCTCCTGATAGAATCATTCCTCCGGTCGCGTAAATCGCCGTGGCGTGAAAGCGAAACTCGTTTTCAGGAAGATCGCCGGTAAGCACCACTGCGTCGGGATCATTCCACCACAATCGCGCGTTCTGCCAATTACGTTCCAGGTTTTGACGCGCCGTTGTGGCCACGCGCTCCCAGGTTCGCTTGATGTCGTTAGAGCTGCGCGATCCATGGATCAATCCAAGGGATGCCCAGATCGGATGATTGCAGCCGAGGACGAAACTGTCGCCCGCGCCGCGTAAGATCGCCTGCATGCCGCGCCGGTAAGCTTCAATTCGGGTGGCCCGGCGATCGTGGAAATGGCCTCCGTGTATCGCACCCCAGAAGTTGGCGTCGAGCTTGAAATAGGTGCAGCCCCACTCCCGCCTCATCGTCAGGAAAAGCTTTTCAAAGTGTTGCTGCACTTCCGGATGAGTGCCGTCCAACACGTACCATGGCCCATGCCGCCAGCCGCCAAAGGTGACGCGGTCTGATTGCAGAGGCTTGCCTTCGACATCCTTCACAAACCAGGCGGGGTGTTGTTGAAACAGATGCGACTTCTCTTCTGCGATGAAAGGCGCCACCCAAATAGCCGGCTGGAAACTACGCTGCCGTATCTGCTTCAGTACGCCCTGCACATTTCCGCCGAAGGCCGACCCTGTCTCCAGCCAATCTCCCATGGCGGGCTGGTATCCATCGTCGATCTGAATGTATTTAAGCCCGGGACTGTTCTTTGCGATGAAGTCGAGGTTTTCGAGAACCTGTTGCGCGGTAACCCTTGGTCCAAAGCAGTACCAGGAACACCATCCCGCTGGTGGCTTCGCGCCGCGCAGGGGAGGATGATTTGAGGCCAGGTGTTGGCCCAAACTTGCGAGCAATTCTTCGCGATTCGATCCTGACAGAAAGGTAAACTCTTCCAATTCCCATGTCTCACCCGATTTCAAATTCAAACCTTCAGTATCTACTACAACCTGCAAAGACGAGCCACGCAAATAAAACTGCCCGCTAAACCGACGGCATGATGTAAACGCCAATAGGAAGTTCCCGCCCTCAGGTGGAGCTAGTGTCATCATCCCGTAGAAAGCTTTGGCAGCTTCCGGTGCCGGCAGCTTGTAGTGTTTGGCGTCTGTATAGTTGCCAAGATCCAAAGGCTGGCCCAGCGTGCCTCCGCTCTGCGTCAACATCTGAAATCCCTCACCGTACAATCGCGTCTCCGACGGCAGATTGAGTTTAAGATCGAAGAGCACGACCTCTTTAACAGGTACATTCTCTTGTCCTTGATTTATCAGTCGAGAACGGCACAGCGAGCCTTGCCACTGACGGCTCAACTTTAAGAGCCTTACAGACTCGTCTCCCGAGGGAACAACAAATCCGGGGGCATTTACCAGGGTCTGCCGGCCAAAACGCTCGAGGCTGCGACGCTCGGCTTGCACCAGCTTCGGTAAGGCTGCCAGGGCAGGCGTCACCAGCGCTGCGCGAAGAACTTCACGTCTTGTAAGTTGCTTTGTCTTCACTGTCTTTCGCTAGTCGATGCGACGGTCTCGTCCCGGAGGGACGATATGTTTATAGATCACGCGTTAAAACAATTCCCCAAGCTCCGGAGAAGCGAAATGTTATTGATGAACTTACCGGCATGCCGGAACATTTCGCCCCTCTCAACTTGTCATTGGATTTGCTCGCCGTGGCTGTAGACATTCTACTCCTCCGGAGCTAAGGCACCGTTTTGGCTGCGGCCCCGGCCGCGCTGCGTTCTCTACGTTCCTGTGGTGAATAGACCCAACCGAAATGTGCTTCACGCCACCAATGGAGACGTTTCTCCTTTTGGTCTTCAGTGGAAAACGCTGAGCTGGCGGCCGCCTGGCTCCCGTGTGCCGTTTGTTGTTTCTTTCCGGAAGGCGATTGAGCATCAACCAGAGTTGCTGATATCGAGGTAAGAAGAGTTGCCAGAAACCCCAGAAAAAACTTGCGCATGGTTGACTCCTTGCTCCGGTTTGGAGTGCGTTGATCTGTCAGCGCCTTGGCCGAGTGCGACCTGTCGCAGCCTGGCGTTGATACGATTTACTCGTAGGGCGGCGTTCAGCCGCCGCAGACCAAAGCGGCGACAGGTCGCCGCACCAAATTAAGAGCCGTTTTGCTCAGTTCACCCACAAGACCGGCTGTCGAATAAAGAAGTTCCGAACGACTTCTTCCACGGTTGAATCAGGTCTGAGCTTTGTCCACAGCATTAGGTAATCAGAATTTGCCAAAGCCCTTCCAGCAAACAACAGGCTGCTCTGACGCATTGGCCACTGCTCGTCATACATGACGTCCCTGGGGAATGGCCACCGCTTCTTGTCCTTTATATAAGGATACATATAGCCGAGCGCGGTACGGATGCCGACGCCCTCAGCAGTTGTGAATAGCCAGAGATTGTCTGTGCGTTTGGAAAGTATTTGGCAGATCGTTGCCATGGCCTCAAGATTAAATAGGGAATAACAGTAGGGCTTGGTCCGTCTCAACTCCTGCGGAAAACTCCCGTCGGTGGCTGTCTGACCCGGCAACAAAACGCGCTTGAAACGGTCGCGACAGTAGCTGAGCAATTCCTGGTTCCCAGTCAATTTTGCAAAAGCCGCAACCTGCATTACCCAACAGGTACCGTGATTGTTCTTTGCTTCGCGCTCTTCCAAACCGTTCTTGCTGGTCGTCAACCACTTCAAGTAATCTGCAAACCACTGTCCGACTTCCCTGGTTTCTGTTTGCGAAAGGGCTTTGGAGTCCGCTAACACTTCGACTGCTCGTGCCACTTCAACCAGATGGACCGTGTCGATGATGCCGATTCCCCGCCCGGTGAAGCGGCCATGGATTGCCTGGGCATACTGTAAATTCGGATTCATTCGTGTGCGTTCATCTATGAACCAGGCACGAAGATGCAACGCAGCATGCTTTGCGTAGCGCGTATTCCTGGTCAGCTTCCAAGCGGCGACGAGCGCGGGCAATTGCACACTTAACCTCATCAGATAGCGCCGGTGATCCGTAAAGTTATCAGGGTTGGTCATGCCGTCGCGTTGAATGTAGGGACCATCAGGATTTTTTGGGTCAGGCCACCAGTAATCGCCCTCCGAGAAAAAATCGTGTAAGCCACCGGCGCTGCGCGGACTAGTAGACGCCGTGATTGTTATAGGCGCTTCCTTCAAATACTGGTTCGCTGCCTTCAAGACTCTTGGCCGATCAAACGTGTCAACATTCAAATCCGATTGCTGCGCAGTGATGCCGGTCAGAAGCATTGATGCCACGAAGATGAGAGCTCGAATCATAAGTGCCGCCGCGGCTTAGCCGCCTGATGTGCGGAAGGTCTCTGACCTTCCGTTTGCCACCCTGGTTTTAATGGGGCTGTGCCCCTGGATTGAGTCCCCTTCGGGCATAGCCCAGAAGTTTTCTATCGCTACCGGAAGGTCAAAGACCTTCCGCACATCAAGCGGCAGAGCCGCAAGCAAGCTGGCCGCGGGGAGGCTCAGTTACTCAGCTTCGCGTCTCCCCAATCAGCATGAATGCGACCACCTTCCCCATCGCGTCTAACACGCAGCATCAGTCTGCGAACATCCTTCACAGCCACTTTTACTGATTTCGCGCCATCCGCCTTTTTCATTCCACCACTGCGCCAGAGCTCCTTGCCATCTCCCAGCACGACAAACTCGGCAATCGAATCCTTATTGTTATGTTCGTCATCGACTCCCACGAGTGCCGAGAAACTGGCGTAAGTTCCATTGAGCTGAAACTCAATTTCGGAATTTGTGGGCATGCCTATGCCCTTTTCGAAGTGGCGGCCGGAGATTGAGAGTCCTCCGCCGTTGAAGTTGCGATTGAACTCGGTTTGTCGCCAACCCGATGTCTGTCGCAGGGGATCGAGTTCGGAAAGGTATACTTGTTCCGGAAGTAGTTGCTTCAGAGTAAACTTGAGCTCTGCCTTTTTCTCGCTGCTTGTTCCGTCCTGCCAAACGGTTTTCACGTCCGCCGTGTAACTCGCAGCCGGATCCAAATCCCGCAATGCGAATACCTGCGATGGCGTAGAGCCCACCAACTTTCCGTTAAGCCAAACCTGATAACCGATGACGGGTTGGTGTTGCACGGTCCACCTTAAGTTGATGTCATCGATGCCGGCTCGCTCGGCCCAAAGGTTTTGTGGTTCGCGAACTGGAAAGTGGTAGACGTCGGCCGGCGCGAAGGAAACGTTCCAGCTGACTACGGCGGTGCGGGGCGAGTTGAACTCAAGTGTGGCCCACCCTTGATGATTGGAAATCTTCACCGGCAACCGTCCGGTCGCGCCCCGCGCCGAGGCTTGTTTAATGACAAAATTTTTTCCGCGAGGAAAGACAAACCTTAGCTCATACGGGTCATTCTTAATAACCCTGCTTCTGCCCTGATAAGAATTGTCAGCCGCGTTGTAAGCCTGCGACACCAGATCAACCCAGCCTTGTGTCAGGTGCCGGCTGGTAGAAATCAGCTGCGGATGATCTTCCTGAGCGAGAAGCGTAAGGACACGTGTGCTGGCCGGAGAAAGGTCGACACTTACACCCTTTTCCCAGGCGCCGAGATATTCTTTATTCCAAAAATCGAAGACGTGAATCGGTTTGTCGTCCGGTAAACCCAGATCTTTCCAACTCACGTAGGTGGGCGCCGGCTTTGTCTCATCGAAATTGAAAACACCGACCACATCGTAATTACGGCCGAGATGATTGACTTTCAGATCCCAAATGCGCTTGTTGCGCTCCGACTTGAACAGATCCATAGGCACAATATCGACCGCCGGATAAACACGTCGCAGAAGGTCAACTCGCTCTGCTGAAAGATCGCTGAGGCGGTCACTGGTTAATAGCGACTGTCCGGTCAGACCCTGGAGAGTCGCCCAGGCGCGCGCCTGCTCGAGGGGCAACGGAGCGCGAACCACGAGCACGTCAGGATCTGTATACCAGGCAATGTTGTGCAGGAAGTAGTATTCCATCGTGGCCCGCATGGCAAACTTGAACCCGTCCCAGTTAGGCAAGACGTCCGCGCCAATGCGCGAGCCATTCATTAGACCAACTCCCTCCAAAGGAACTACCCAACAGCCAAGGAGGTAGCGGTCTGGTCCAATCGCCGCGCGGATACTTGCCAACGTATCTCGATAGAGTTCATCCGTGTCGTCCACCGGATGCTTCATCGAGGATTTTTTGTTGCGGTACTCGCGAATGACAATTGGTTGTCCATCAATCTTGAAATACTCGTAGCCCCAACCGGAAAGAGTTGAGAATAGATTTTTCAAATATTGCCGCGACTCAGGAGCCGACGGATCAACAAGGAACCTTCCTTCCCAGGTGCTCGAAGCTGACGACCCATCGGGCTTGAGCAGAAAAGCGCCGTGGTTCAGCTTCACGACTGTCTCATTGCTCTGGCCGTGAGGCGCAAGCCAGATTCCGGGCTTTAATCCGCGCGACTTGATGTAATCAGCCAGCGCGGCCATGCCTCCGGCAAAACGCTTATCAATAGTTGTCCAGTCGCGATTTTCTCCCAGACCATGGCCAGTACCCTGCCAGCCGTCATCAATCTGAACATACACCGCGCCGTAATCCTTCAAGTTCTGAGCAATCCAGTCTGCATTGCGTTTCACTTCGTCTTCGCCGATTTCCTGGTAATAGAAGTACCAGGAGCACCAACCCGACGGTGGCAAGGGAAATCGCGACTTGTCGATTGGCTTGTAGTACTTGATTTTTAGAGTATCGCGATAATAGTTGTTAAGGGTGGTGCCATCTTTGAGTTGCACCTCGTCGGTTGTCGGGTTGAACATACCATCAGCGATTGCCGGCTTAACTGGACCGAGTGTCATTACTAAAAGATCTTTGTTGCTACTATCAGCAATTCGGACAGGAATCTGACGAGGCCAGGTTGAAGTTGGATTCATGCGCGACTGAGCGAGAATCGTCTGACATAGCGCCGTCGCCACAAAAAGTAGACGGCAAAGAAATTTCATCTCGATATTCCTAATCCGATTGAGCACATTGGTCGGCCTAAGTGACTCAATCTTTCCATTCTGAGCCTCGTTAGAGGCGAAATGTTTATAGTTTCGAACCAACCTGGTTCGACTAGCTCCTTAGGAGCGCAACCTATTCCGCTTCTCCAGAGCTGAGGGTTTAAACTAAACGGATCTATAAACATCTAGCTCCTACGGAGCTTTCGCTTCAATGCTTGTAGCCGAAGCTAGCTCAACTGGGTAAACCTTCCAATGAACCCGCCACCGGGGCGAAGTTCAATAGCCAGCGACTGCTTCTGGTTGGCTGCTATCTTTTCAACCTTTACCGCCGCCGGCTCGTCGGCCAGATCGCGGACCAGCATGGCCTGATACTCGCCCCATTCGAGAAACGAAAGAGGAACACGGATGCTCCTCGCCGCTGGGCCATCCATGATCGCCAGAAACCACGTGCTGCCCCTGCGGCGTGCGAAAGCCGCGATTTCACCAATCTCGCAAGGTGGTAGCGCAATCGTTTCATCCCACACGCTGGGTATGCTTTTTATTAACTCCGCGGCCGGATTTTCCAGAATGCTTTTTGGGTGGGCGCCATAAATGAGCACTGGAGAAGTGAGAATCGCCGCCGAAGCGATCTGATGCGCCCACGATGTTTCTCTCCGTCGCTCGCCAAAGTGCATGACTGAGTAATCAGCATGCCCCGCAAGCATGCGAGTGAATGGAAGAATGGTGTTGTGCACCGAGCGCGTCTGCGTGTTGCGGTATTCCAAACCACGAATCGCTTCTCGCGTCATTTCATTTGGCCAGGTCCGCGATTCGCCGGCCGGTTTGTTGGCGCCGTGAAACTCAAGCATCAATTTGTATTCGGCTGCTTCCCGAAGCAGTGTCTGATAGAGATCGATGATTTCTTTAGCCTCATGATCGAAGAAGTCGATCTTCGTGCCCACTACTCCGAGATCATTACAAAGCAGGAAAAACTTTCGACGATCGTCCGCTGTTCGCAGGGCGCGGCTGTGTTTCCAGACCCAAATGCCAACCTTCTGCTGGCGGGAATAGTCGGTAAGCTCCCGCATTTCTGCCGCCGTCCAACGCTGCCAGAAACCTTCAACGACGTTGTATTCAAACCCCAACTCTCCAGCGAGGCGAGAAAATTCCTTCATTCCGTCAAGCGTGTTCTCGCCGCCATCCAGGTATTTCCAAACAGCTCGACCCGGTTTGATCCAGCCGGTGTTGAGTCCGGCGGGAAAGAACTTCTTGTCGGGCGGCGGCGAGACGTTGCCGATGATGTCGCAGTTCACCAGCGTGTTTAGATCGCTGCCCGCCATCAACACTCTCCAGGGCGTCGTGATCGTTCCGGCCATCGCCGCTGGAACCGCAAGACGTTTTGCTTCGACCGCTCCGTATCTCAGATCGAATGGATGACTTACCGGTAAAGCGTGTCCCAGCACTGTCTTGAAACCTCGTTGACCGTCAGCCTGAAATCCCATGCCGGCGTAATTCATCAATGCTCCTTCGGTGAGCGATCCGTAGCCGGCGCCGTTTGGCAGTTTGAAGGTCAGTGGTGGCGCTGCCCATTCGCCGGTTTTAACTTCAGAGATTTCTTTCTTCGTATGAATGCCTTCGTAGTGTCCTTCGAAATCATGAAACCAAACCGAGCTGCCGGCGGGTAGCGTAAAAACGGTCGCCTCATCAGGAATGCGAAGCCTGTCATTGCCGGGAATGATGTGACGGAAACCAACTCCATCATTGTAGGCGCGGATTTCGAGTGTGTAGTTGGTATTGCTCGCCGGATGTCTTAGGGAAACTCTGGCACCATTGCAGTGATCGATAGCTTCAGAGTGAACACCACGCGAAGCATATCGTTCATTAGTGCGATAAAGTTCTACCCGACCGATCTCAACATTCTGGCCCAGGTCAACTTCATCGACCTTCATTACCATCCGCGACATTTCAACGATGGGGTTCTGCTTAAACGTTATCCAATATTGCAAATGCGACTGCTCACTCACGAGTTGGAATTCCAATTGACGATCTGGACTGACAATCCTGACCTGATTTGCGAAGACCACGGAAGAGAGTGCAGAGAAGACTTGTGCTAAGCCTGCTGTTTGGTTTTCCAGGGGGAAACTCCCGGTGAGCACCGGAGCCACCAGCGCCGCAGAGAGAAAAGTGCGGCGAGAACATTGCCTTTGTTCGTACTCGTAGTTCCTGGTCATTCAGTTCTGATTCGACTTGAATCCTGGTCGACCAGCGGGGGCAAGCCACCCTTCCCTACTCTGAGCTAATCATAGAAGTTGAGTTTTAATTCCTGATTGAAAGGCTTTCAAGCCAGAATGAACCAAACTGGTCAAAGGATCTCTCAGGTCAGGAAGGGCGGCTTGCCCCCGCTGCTCGCCTCCGCGCTATGTCCGACTATCGCTCTCGTTCAATTAGAATGTGTTCAGGTTTGTCACTTATCACTTTTCAGCTCAGGCTCAATCTTAAAACTACTCGCGTCCCAATCGACCGTAACCCTGGTACCATCTGCAAAGGTTGTTCGCTCCTTGCGGTAGTTTCGATCGAGAAATTCATGGTTAGTCATTTCAAGCAACGCAACTCTACGATTCAGAGAAGCCATGGCGTGGATTAACGCCAAAGCTTTCTCATCAACCGCACCTGGCAGAACTGGAAGTTCCGGCACTCCGCCATTCAGCAGACCTAACAATAAGCTCTTCTGATCGCGTGAATTATAGGAGACTAATACTGCATCGTGATAAACGAGGCTGTAGAGCGGCAGCAGAACCGCCTTGCTTCCCCCGCCTGATTGATTGATGGTGTCGACATAAGGAATCACCCAATCACTTCCTGCCTCAGTCGCTACAATCCCCAGATTCTGACGCGACCAATTCAACATCGCTGCCTCCGAGCGCATTGCATCTGTGTGCGTTGTCGGGTGCTCGGGGTTGAAATCTTCATCCGGCGGCACGTAGCCGATTACGTCAATGTAAATCCCCTGTGGGCTGACACCGTGTTCAAAAAACAAGCGATAGTTCTTCAAGAGGTGACCGAGTTGAAAGCGCGCATTCAGATAGGCCTGCTTGCCGCCATCCCAATGGCGCATGAAAGGAATCCTGCCTTCCTTCGAGTCGCCGAAGCGTGAGCCGGGAAATTGGTGGGGTGGTAACGAGCTGTCTTCCTCGTGAACAGCAAACTGGCGATCAAAAGAAGGAGCATCAAGGTAATAGTCGCGATACTGGTCGTGAAAAATTACGGGATAACCAAGCTCCCGGCAGGTGTCCACCAATCTCTTCATACCTTCCCAGCTTCCGGCTTGCTCGGGCGGTGGCAGTGAGTCGGGATGCCGACGATCGTAGCCAAGGTGAGGCCAGCCGGAGACAAAGACCAACACCCGTTCGTTTCCTCTGGCCTTGAGATCGCGAAGTTGACGCGCACGATCATCAAAAGTAGTTAGGCTGTAGTTCTTCGACGTATCGTTTGTATCGTAGCGGTCGCTATCCGGCTTCAGGTTGCGCAAAATGCTGACGCGCGTTTGCGGAGTTCCAATGAGATCATTTACGGCGGGAGTACGTGCGATCTTTTCTCTGAGCGAGACAAACAAACCTGACTCCCGCACATAGCGGCGATAACGTTTAGCCAGGTCAACGTAGTTACCCTTCTCAAAAAAAATCAGGCGCGCTGTGCGTGGGTAGCCAAAGCGTCCGAGTTGAGCCCGCCAGCGAGGTCCAATTACGGTTGGCCCGCCGGCCGGATGGCTGAATTGGTAAGCGGCGTCATCGGGTGTCTCGACAATAACCATCGCTGCAGACTTGCCCTTTTGAAAGCCCCACCACGACATCGACCACGATTCGATGACGTGGCTTTGCAGCACGCTGTGATCGGTGACGGCAATTTTGCCAGCGGGCGTGATGCTGCGTATCGGGTAATACTCTTTGGGCCAGCTGCGTGGCAGCAGTGTTCCCCGGCCGTTGCTAAGCAGCGTATAGTCAACATCACCCGATTCGAGCGCGGTGGGCCAATCCAATTGTCGCAGGACGCATTCGCCTTCTTTGGCAGCTATATCAAAAACCAGGTCTTCATCCTGGCCCTCAAGCGCGACGGTTAGAAACAGCGCGAGATCCAAATCTCGGCCTTTGTGTTGTAGTCCGTTCAGACTGATCTTGATGCCTGTTCTGAAGCCAGTCTGGTACGGCTCAGTAGAAATCCTTCGAGCGTCAGCCAGACGCAGTTGAAACTCCTGGCCTTTTGATTTGACGAGCGCATCTTCGGTAGTCGAGGGCATCATTACCCAGCGCGCGGATCCAGCAGCAACCTTCAACGCAAGATTCGATTCGCTTAGCGTGACCGAGTTTTTCCTGCCAGCAATAATCCATTTGCCCGTCGAGTGTGAGACATTGACAGATGGCGCGCCCCACTGCGCACTTGACGTCTGTCGAGCCTTCTGCGGCGTCGGTTGAGCCTGGCTGAGCGGCGAAATGAGCACGCAAAGCGCAACGATGAAGAGAACGCCGCTCGTGCGAGTGAGCGTCAATGCAGGTGGAATCTGGCAGCGCTCACAGCTCATCTTTGTGCCTGCTTTGCCTCAATCGGCGTCGGAAAAAGCAGCAGCTGGCGGTCCGTCGGTTTCAGACTGGGAACTCTCGCCGCGAGTGTTTGATACTGCGGCTCCTTATATTTAGTCGCAGCCCGGCGCAGTAAGGGAAACAACATTTGCGGTGGCCATTCACCGAGTTGTTGGTAAGTCCACTTCTGCTCGCCGAAGGCGAAAGGCGCCAGATAATCAAGAGCGGCGCGAATGCTGCGCCCGTCGCTTGTTTTGTAGTTCCATAGATCAATGCCCACGTTTTCAGCCAGTCTCGACAGCAGCATTAACCCGTCAAGATTACCGACGCTGTAACTCCAGGCTTTGGTGCGCGCGAGCTCCAGCGGTTGGCGGCCATCGGGTTCAATCTGTGCGGCAATGCGCTTCTGCCGCGCGGTTTGGAGAATGTCTCGGGCCAATTCTTTCCTCCCAAGAAATAAGGCGAACGAAGCCACCTGCACGTCGTAATATGTGCCGTGATTGTTTCGGGCTGCGCTTTCGTCACGCCCATTCTTGCTCTCAACCATCCAGTCGAGGAATTTCGTAAACCACTCGCGTAAACCCTGCTGATCTTTCCCGGTTAACGCGTTCGATTCGGCCAACAGGCCCATAGCATCGACAACGCGCGTCAATCCGCGTGTTTCGATCAGCCCGATACCGCGCCCGGTATTCACACCGGGGATGAATTGAGCAAACTGCAAGTGTGGATTCATGCGCGTTGCGGGATCGAGGAAAAACGCGCGCAGCAACTGCCCGGCTTTGGCTGCGTAGGCATCATCGCTCTTGTAGTAGTAAGCGAGGGCCAGGGTCTCCACAGCGTTGACCATCTGATCCAAACTGCGATGGTCGGTAATCCTGTTGATCTCAGGATTGCGCTCTCCGTCGCGGCGGATATACGGAAGACCATTAGGCTTGCGGGGGTCAGGCCAGAAATAAGGAGCCTGACTCATGTAATCATGCTTGTCGCCGCTGGGTGGAACCGGATCCTTGGTAACAACTGAGAAGGGACCGATCGTGAGCGCCTGTTGCGCCTCCTGGTCCAATTTGGCGATGGCTTGAAGCAGAGTCTTGTCTCCACCGCGAATGCGCTGTTTATTTATTTCCAATTGCTTCGCATCGAGCAGAAATACGCGGAGTGTGCGCTCGTTAGCGTTCCGAGCCAGTGACGCCTGCGATACAGAAGCATCTGTTAGCGCCAGCATTGCTCCGGCCAAACAAGCGATCATCAATAGTCGTTTGCACGACTCAACTAAGGTTGCTAATTTCATTCCGTGCTAACTCGGAGGGGCTATTTCGTTTTCGCCGAATTCGTCAGCCATTCAATGCAGTGTGCCCTTCAGCAATATGGCGGTGATAGAGGAAGCCATCACCGCCACCTTGCGTAAGAACGTCCGCAATTTTCCCTCTTGACCAGACCTTAAAATACAAACCTCAACCCAAACTGCAGCTGCCTGGGATTAGTGCCTTGCGCCAGACCCGTAATTCTTCCCACATTAGGAGCTATTGCCGTTGCATTGGAATTAATCGTAAGGTTCGCGTTTGCCGGCGCGTCCCAATTTATGATGTTGAATACGTTGAATGCCTCGATGCGCAACTGCGCTTTGAATCGCTCGTTTATCGCGATGCTCTTGAACATCGAGAGATCCATCGTATAAACCGCCGGGCCGCGGAAAGCGTTTCGGGGAAGATTTCCGAAGGCACCGGATGGGATGCCGAAAGCGCACGGGTTGAACCAGCTTGCTATTGTGCGCACCTGATCGGCCGCGCGTCCGCCCTGTGAAATCGTCTTCTGACAATTCGGGTCAGGATTCGCGGATACCGGTCCCGCTTTGAACGGATCGGCAATTAGATTGGGCCGCAGATAGTTGTTTGGAGCGCTGGATCCACTGCCACGCAGATTTGCCAGATCACCGGTCACTATCAGATTGAAAGGTGCTCCAGTGCGCGCCTGGGCGATAAAGTTCGTTTGCCAGTCGCCAAGAATCCATGACGCCGGCCCGTTTCTGAACCACTTCTTTCCCTTCCCAAATGGAAGTTCATAAACCGTGGCCCACGAAAGAAAGTGCGTAATGTCGTAGGACGAAACACCCCAGGCCGTGCTCTGATCCCAGAAGTTTTGAATTGTCGAACTTCCGCCAGGGCCGTTCTCAACGTTGAAATAGCCGCTTCCCGTATCGTTGGATCTTCCCCACGTGTATGACACTAACGTACTCAAGCCACTGGTAAACCGGCGTTGAAATTTTGTTTCCAGAGCTTTGTAATTCGCCTTGCCGATCGCCAAAGTGTAATTGACGCCGGCACCAACCCATGGCACGGCTCGAGCCGCATCGACTGTTGCGGCAGGAGTTCCATTCGGAAATGCCTGACGAGCCGCATTAGCCAGGCCAGAATACGGCAGGCGACGGCTCACGCTACCCACATACGCCACTGAGATCATGGTGGACTTTGTCAATTCACGTTGAAACTCGACATGCCATTGATGTGAGTATGGATCCTTGTATCTCGGATCATCGTTGAAGCCACCAACCGTCCACGGACTCGCCGTCGGCAGAGGGGTCGCGAATCCCTGGGCTTGAAGTTGAACGATGTTGAAGAAGGTCCCATTGGCAAAGTTGGCATTGGTGTTAGCGGTTCCGGCAAAGGCAGTTGCGTCCGGCCACACCGCAGCTTCAAGATCGTTTTGAGCATACTGACTGCGAGCCGGAAGCGGATCGAAATAGAGCCCATATCCGGCGCGAATTACGTTCTTCGAATTGAGCGACCAGGCGATGCCGATACGTGGTCCAAGATTGTCTTTAATCGGAGGCGGTGCAAAAAACTTAGCTCCTGCCAGAACCACGTTGTTGAAATGGGGATCCGAGAGAAACGAATCAGGAATGCAGGGAGCCGCCTTTGCCACGCTGCAAAGCGGAGGCAACGTGTCTGCTCCAATTATCCACCGTTGATTCAAAAGGTCGAATGAGTTCCATAGCCGACCATCGAGCGTCTTCGGTTGAGTCAAATAGTCATAACGAAGGCCGAGAGTCAGCACGACGTTTCGACTGACTCTCCATTCGTCCTGTCCATAAGTGGCCCACGAAGAATACTTGAACTGGACCGGTCCCCCATGGAGACTTGGCAGTTGCGCATCGAAGCTGGCGGGAAAGCCTAGCAAAGCGGAGGCGAGCGATAGTCCTGTTGTGTTCGAGGCCGCCGCCGGGTTACGCGTTTGTTCGTCGCTGAAGCTATACCGCTGGAAGGTGTTTAGCTGGATGCGTTTGGCTTTAATATACCACCCGCCAAACTTGAGATTGTGATTACCCCTGAGCCAAGTCAGATTAGGCGTAACACTCCAGTTCGGATTCTCACGCAGGGCCGCGCCGCGCACGCCAAAATCATTGTTGCTGCCCGCAGTCCACTCATTTGTGTCAAGCCTGACAAGGAGACCACCGTACTTATCAATGTCACGAAAACCAAACTGCGTCAGCGGCTCGATTCCGGCTGCGTGCTGATTTTGCTGCCCTGAATCAACGCCGGGCCGGCCCGCATAGCCCGCACGCACGTCGAGGATCAGCGACGGGCTGAAGCTATGTGTCCAGGCGCCACCATAGTTGCGGCCCTTTCCGCTGCCGCCCGTAGATCCTTCCGTACCGATCGGATTATTAACCGATACATTCTGTTGGGTGAAGCGAAAGAAAACGCTATCGCGGTCACTGAAAGTGTGATCAACGCGTATTTGAAAGCCGTTGGAGTTGTTAGTCGTAGGACGGCCCTGGGCAAAATTTTGCGTCGCATTTTCCCCGGCAGAAAGATTCGGTATGGCCGAATACTGTTGGAAGAACTGCTGCATGGGTTTGAATATGAGCGCGGCAGGCAGTTTGTTACAGACACTGCCGACCGATTGATCCTGGCGATTTTGCGCATTGACTGGCAGTGGATTTCCTGCGGAATCACACCGGAAAGGATCACGCACCAGGGCGGTGCCTACTTGCCTCGTAGAGTAAGGATTGAAGATCTGATTCGAGCGAACCTTGTAGTTGGAAAAGTCTCCGTTGATTTCGGCTGCTGTCGGCACATACGACAGTCCCAAGGTGGGTTGGCTGTAACGCCAGCCGTCGTATCCGAATGAAAAGAAAGTGCGGTTTTTGATCACGGGCCCGGTAACGATTGCGCCAAACTGGTTCTGGCGAAATGGCAGCGGCTTTTTTGGAACACCCTCTCCAGGCGCACATCTCGCCGTCGTACAGACGTCGAAAGAATTGCGCGCGTCGAAGGCATCATTACGCACGTACTCGAAGGCTGCGCCATGAAAGCTATTCCCTCCGGACTTCGAGACCATGTTCATTACTCCGCCCATCGCGCCGCCAAACTCAGCTTTCGCGTCGTGGCCGACAACCTTAAACTCCTGAATCAGATCGATGTTCGGAATCACTATGTAAGTCGGCCCACGAACGTTGGTGTTGATGATGCCATCAAAGAAATAAAGCTTCGAACGGTTTTCCTGTCCATGAAAAGAAGGATCGGCAAAACCCGAACCGGGAATTCCAACGTTTCCTTCGACCCCGCCGACGTTTCTGTTTTGCGAAGTAGAGACGGGCGTTGCGCCTGGCGTAAGGGTTAGTAGTTGAGTGAAATTTCTGCCGTTCAAAGGTAGATCCTGCACCGCCTTCTCGGAAATCACGGTACCCAGATCAGTTGAAGACCTCTGGACCATTTCGGTTCCTGAAATAATCTCGACTGCTTCAGAAACCTGTCCGACCGTCAGCGCCACATTTTGCGTAACTGTTTCACTCACACCCACATCAAATTGATTCTGCCCTCCCTTGAATCCGGACACCTCCACGTTGAGCATGTAACTCGCCGGTCTCACATTCACGAAGATAAAAAATCCACTCTCATTCGTTTTGGCTACCGACTCTATTTTCGTGGCCTGGTTCGTCAGCCTTACAACGGCACCAGGCACTGCAGCCCCATTCGGATCGGTGACAGTTCCACTGACCTCGCCTGTTGCCGTCTGAGCAAAGAGTACCGAAGCCGAGACTAATACAAGCAACAACACCGCAAACATACTCGACAGCAACCTTGAACAACTGCGCCTGGAAATAACCATGGGGGGCCTCCTTCAGGTGATCTGAGAATTGCAGTTGATTCTTGCGAGCGCTGACTAATTAATCCATCAAGCCGAACAAAGAAAACCTTGCGTATCGTTTCGACAGTCGTGCCTCGAAATTAAAAATTGATTCTTATCGATGCCTGCATCACGCGCGGCGC
>WNGE01002377.1_pt1 | contig 41106 bp, 36 predicted proteins | sample 5400651 | NCBI WGS metagenome assembly WNGE01 (sample SAMN13153370, study PRJNA577476) | soil metagenome | isolation source: 60 cm soil or saprolite under grassland replicate 2 | place: USA:California | collected 2016-06-15 | reverse complement strand
TTCGCGGAATTTCAGGAGAAAGAGAAGGGAAGCATTACACCGGGCAAATTGGCCGACCTGGTTATTCTTACCGGCGACATCTTCACAATTGATCCAGCGGAGATTGAAAAGGTCAAAGTTATGATCACAATCATGGATGGACGAATCGTCTATGAAGCGCGTTAGAACGGAGCGCGCTAGAACGGGGGGTCAGGCTTGCGATTCTTGCGATTCTTTCGATGTGGTGGATCGTCCGTTAGTTAATTCGACGCGTCATGGATTGCAGCCGTCGCCTCTCGTGAGGTTTATGCGGAATGGATTTTGAGTATCGCAAAAATCGCAAGCCTGACCTCAATCTCACCAACTCGACGCGCACGATGGTCTATGACATCTTTGGCCAGGATGTTGCAGATTATACGGGATCGAGTGGATCGAGTCTGGAACGCGAGAATATCTATCGCGGCGGCCAGCTGGTCGCGACTCAGGAATTCAACCGAGTAAATTTCGCTTTGGCGGCGAATGGCGGCGTCGCCAGTGCTTCATCCGAGCTATCCGGATCGTTTCCGGCCAGTGGCACTAACAATGGCGATCGCAAGGGATTGAACTGGGAAAGCGACGGCGGTTGGCGCGATGCTGAGCCCGGCAACAGTTTTCCCGACTCGCTGGAAATCGACTTTAACGGTAACAAGACAATCGATGAGATCGATGTCTTCACCGTACAGGATAGCTATGCCAGTCCATCTGAGCCGACTGAAGCAATGAGCTTCAGTCTGTATGGATTGAGCGGATATGATAAAACTAAAACGGTCAGGCCTCCGATTCTGCAATTTCGGAATCGATGCAAACATTCTTACACTCCAAGTGAAACTGTTTGTAGACTCTTCGTGGTCGATGCTCTAGGTAACCCTCGCGGAGCCGTCGGCAGTCGCGCTGCCCGCAACGAATTCAGTTCCGGCGGGAAGGAACGTGTCTTGCCCAATCGTGAGAATGAATGGCATCAGGGTCATTCCGAGCGTTCTTTGTGGTGAGATGCCGGGGCGCTGGACCGCTTGTTGTGGAGATCTGCCGACGCGGCGCTGCTGGTCTTTCGGTAGGTCAGGTAAATCACAAATCCGATTGCGGCAGCGATCAAGGCGACGATCGCTTCGTGCAGGGTGCTGTTTGCCATGAGCCATCCGCCCGGCAGATGGAAAAGCGCCGGCGGAGAGTCCTTCCGTCGACGCAGGACCGGCAAAGCAGCGCAAGTGGCAGCATAAGTTACCAGCCGAGCAATCGTGCTAATCGTCAGGGCCTGAACGAAGCTCTGCTGCAAAGTAAACACGAGCGTAATAGCGGCGGTGACAAGAATCGCGGCAGCAGGTGTTGCGAATCGTTTATTGACGCGGCCAATGAAAGCCGGCAACTGGTTTTGCTCAGCCATCGCGAACGGCACGCGCGGTCCTGACAATAGGGTAATATTCAGGTTACCGATGATCGAGATGATGGCGCCGGCGGAGATCAGCGCGCCGCCGAACGCTCCCATCACGCGACTCCCCGCATCTGCCAGAGGCTTTTGCGACTGCGCCAATTCCGGCAGCGTGCCGACGCAAACAACCTGAATCAGGATATAGAACAGAGCCACGACGGCAATGGCGGCCAGAAAAGAACGCGGCATGTTTCGTCGCGGATCGTTGGCTTCGCCGGCCGGTACGGCGGCCATCTCGAAACCGGTGAAGGCATAAACCAGAAGCAGAACCGACTGCGAAAAGGCTGCGGTGCTCGGATGTGGTCCCAGCGCGTAAGCGCGAGGCTGCAGAAAAAACAATCCGGCGGCTATGAAGATCAACAGCGGAACCAACTTGCCGATGGTGAAGAAGTTACTGATGACTGCGGCCTGGCGGACCCCGAGTATGTTAATAACGGTGAGCACGGCAATCATGAAAACGATGATCGATGCTCGCCAAAGTGTGTCGGTTGCGGTGGGCCAGAAATAGCTCAGATAGCTAACCATCAAATTGCAGTTGGCCGCGAAGGCCGTCAAACGAGCCAGCCACATCAGCCACCCAACTTCAAACGCCACGGTCTCACCAAACGCCTGGCGCGCATAAGCATATGGGCCGCCGGTTTCGTCAAAGCGGCTGCTTACTTCGGCAAAGCACAAAATGATCAGTGTCACTACAAGTGCGCAGGCGACGAACGCGATCAGGCTGTACGAGCCAATCAGCGCATAAACTTTTGCCGGCAAGCCAAAGATGCCCGCGCCGATGATGGCATTAATTGTGAGGGCAACCAGATCCCAGCGGCGAATGCCGCGCACCAAACCTTCGGATGAAGTTTTTGGCATTTCGTGCCTTATAATCGAAAATTTCTGAAGTGACAATGCACGCAGGCGAGATGTTCGCCGCCGCTGCGATCGTGAAAGCTCGGGGAAGGGATGATTATATGCAACCAGCGAAACTCATTTCATCGACTTTGTGTCTGGTCCTGTTCGGCTATTCGTTTACCGTCTCGCAACAACCCGCGCAGGCATTACCTGACGCGCGCGCCGGCGCCCGACCGATAATTACACTGCAGGATTTAGTGAACGACGCTGCGCACACGGCGCTCACTAAGTTCACAGACAAGAAGCTCCTGGAAAACCAGCTGTCAATCACGCTGGTTGACTTGCGGGACCCGCTCCATCCCGCGACTGCCTCTTTTCGCGGCAATGAAAGAATCTACCCGGCAAGTGTCGTCAAACTGTTCTATCTGGTAGCGGTACATCGCTGGCTCGAAGACAGAAAGATTCAGGAGACGGACGAGCTGAAACGCGCGGTGCGGGACATGATTGTCGATTCGTCCAACGAGGCAACACAGTACATCGTCGACGTTTTGACCCAAACGACCGGCGGATACGAGTTGCCGGCGAAAGAGATGGAAGACTGGCAATTCAAACGGAACGCCGTGAATCGTTATTTCACTTCACTGGGATTCACGAACATCAACGTGAACCAGAAAACATTCTGCGAAGACGCCTACGGCCGCGAGAAGGTTTCGCGCGGGCCTAACGGCGAGAACCGCAACAAACTGACAACCGATGCAGTGGCGCGCTTATTGACCGAAATTGTGACCGGCGGCGCGGTAAGCACAGCCCGCAGCGCTCAGATGATGACCCTGCTCAAGCGCGACTATCTGGGAACATCAAAAGACGCGGACGATCAGGGGCACGGTTTTACCGGGATCGCATTGCAGGGAATGAAGGACGTCAATCTCTGGTCCAAGGCCGGGTGGACCAGTACGACGCGCCACGACGCTGCCTATCTTGAGTTTCCGAACGGCGCAAAATTCGTCCTGGTGACCTTTACGGTGGATCACGCGAACGAGCGGGAGATTATTCCAACAGTTGCCCGAGTGGTCATTGATGGAATACCCAAAGTGAAATGAGTCAAACCGGACGCGGGGCAAAGCCGCGATTCGACATGATTACAGACCTGTCTATTCACCATAAACCGGTGAGCAATTTTCTCTTTTCCTTGCCACCGGCTAGATCAAGATCATCTCGACTGTCGAATGAACAACTGGAATTCTTCCACGAAAACGGATATCTCACCGGCATTCGCTTATTAAGTGACGAGCAGGTGGAAACATTACGCGCTGAACTGGCGGAACTCATCGACCCAAATCACCCCGGCCATGGCTTCTTTTACGAATTCCATTCCAACGAATCAAAGGATCCGGCAAAAGTTCTTTTCCACGCGCTCGGTGCCTGGCGCATTGCTCCCGGATTTCATGATCTGCTCTGGAACCCTGCGTTTATGGTAGCTGCGTCGCAACTGCTCGGCGGCGCAGTCCGCTTCTGGCATGACCAGCTCTTCTGCAAGCCGGCGCATCACGGCGGTGTGGTTGCCTGGCATCAGGATTATTCCTACTGGACGCGCACGCAGCCGATGGCCCACCTGTCGTGTTGGATCGGACTTGACGATTCCACGCGGGCAAACGGTTGCGTTCATTACGTCCCGGGAAGTCATCGCTGGAGCCTTCTTCCCATAACCGGTTTGGCGAACGACATGCATGCGATTGAATCTGTTCTGACCGCCGAACAGAAGAAGCAGTTCCAGCCAGTCCCGATTGAATTAAAGAAAGGTGAGTGTTCGTTTCATCACCCGCTGATGGTTCACGGTTCGTACGAAAACTTCACCGGCAAACCGCGGCGAGCGACGGTGATTAATGTGTTTCGTGATGGCGTGCTTTCGGCTTCAAACGGACCACCGCTCAAAGGAGTACCTGCAATCCCTGCAGGCGAAAAAATGCGGGGACAATTCTTTCCCCTGCTGCTTGGTTCCGCGAACTGGTAAGCGAACTAAATGTTGCGATCGTCCGGGATCAATCCTTCTTTGCGATACGCGTTTAGTTTGTTGTGCATCGTCTTGAGGCTGATTTGAAGAAGTTCCGCGGCCTTGGTCTTGTTGTTTCCGCACTTCACCAGCGTGCGTAGAATCATCTGCCGTTCAATGACATCCAGCGGCGTGCCGACGGGGAAAGTAATCGTGTCTTCGCCTCGATTGCGCTCGCGCTGATCGAAAGGATATGGGGCAAAGTGATGCCGCTCGATCTGCTCGCCTGAGCTAATGATCACCGCGCGCTCGATCACGTTGCGCAGCTCGCGCACGTTCCCCGGCCAGGTGTGAAAGCGCAACGCGTCAAGGGCGGAGGCGCTCAGGAACCGGGCCGGACGCTCGTGTTTTGCCGCAAGTTGAGTGACCAGGTGCTGAGCCAAAAGTGGCAGGTCTTCCTTGCGCTCGGCGAGGTTCGGCAGCTTGATCGTAATGACGTCTAACCGATAGAGAAGATCTTCGCGCAGCTTGCCGCGCCGGGCGGCCTCGTGCGGATCTTTGTTGGTCGCTGCGAGAATGCGCACGTCAATCGGAATTTCATTGCGACTCCCAAGCGGTCGCACCTTTCGCTCTTCAATCACCCGCAGCAACTTCGCCTGTAATAACTCAGGCATATCGGCGATCTCATCGAGCAGCAGCGTGCCGGTGTCCGCCAATTCAAAGCACCCCTGGCGCCGGGCCGCAGCGCCCGTAAACGCGCCTTTTTCGTGGCCAAACAGCTCGGATTCCATCAAGGTCTCGGGAATCGCCGAGCAATTGATGGCGACAAAAGGAGCGTCGCGCCGCGGGCTGAGGCTGTGAATCGTGCGCGCAACCAGTTCCTTTCCGGTGCCTGACTCGCCGGTGATCAGAACGGATGCGGACGATGGCGCGCACTGTTCGATAACCGCATAGACTTTCTGCATCGGCTCGGATCTTCCCACCAGTTCGCCGAAGGCGCCGCGATCCCGCAGTTGTCTTCTTAATAACTCGTTCTCACGTCGCGCTTCAGCGAGTTCGACCGCGCGTTTTAGTACTATGTGGAAGCGATCGAAGTTGACTGGCTTCTCAAAATAGTAGTACGCGCCTTCTTCCTGAATCGCATGCACGGCTGTGTCGGCGGAGCTGTCGTCGGCGATTAAGATGATAGGTGTCTGCGGCTGACGCTCGCGCAATTCCCGCAAAAGGGCGAACTGATGAGGGCCCGGCTTCAGGGCGTCAGTGATGACGACCAGCGGCTGAAATGTCTCCAAAGCTTCCAGTCCGCTCAGGTCACCAAACTCGGTGGCCGTTTCATAGCCAAATTCCTGCAGCCGTTCGCGCACAAAATTGGCGTGATCGTGATCGGTGTCGATGATGAGAACACGGCCCTTCATCAAATTCAGTTTAGCATATGAGTAATAGAGGGAAGTGATGAGATTAACGGAACAAGTTTACGGCAATAGCCTCGCCAAGCGCCCCGGATTGAGAGTCAAAGCCAATGCCGCACTTCAAACCAAACTCGACAGCTGCCGAGCTGGTGGCCTCATCAGCACAGGCCACCGCGACATTGGAGAGCAAGTCAAAGAGGTCGTGGACGTCGAGCACCTGCGCAAAATCATAGACTCCCGAAGCATTTGGAAACACAACACAGTCGACCCCGCCGCCGGCGAGCAGTGTGGAAATGCGGGGGAGCTCTTGCCTTTCAGCCGTTACCGTCCGATAAGCCGCCACCACGTCGACGCGCGCACCGGCTTCTTCCAGGAGATTGGGCAGGCGATCCCGCGAGATTGCAGCTCGGGGAATCAGAATGTTAAGCCCGCGCAGGCCGGATGGCGCGCCGGCAAATTTTTCCAGGGCGTTGGCTACTTCATTCGATCTTTTTTGTTCACAAATTAGATCTACGTGAACGTGTGATGTTTCAAGCAGCCGCGCAGTCGCTTCGCCGATCGCGCAAATTCTCAACCAATCCAAATTAGCTATTTCGTAACCGAGATGTTGCAGGCGGAGCAGGAATTGTTCGACCGCGGGCACGCCGGCGAAGATCAGCCAGTCATATCCGTAGAGATTTTCGATGACCTCATCGACCGGCGCATAAATTTCAGGACCGGAGATTTCCGGGCGCGGACAAATGATGACGCGAGCGCCTAAACGTTCGAGTTGAGCAGACAAATCGTCAGGCCGAGTCGTGTTGGGCGCGATCAGGATCGTGCGACCTTTTAGTGATTGGGCCTTCGTTGAAATCACTTGCTCTTTCGATATCGACGCACGCGCCAAATGATTATCGCAACTACAATTGCCGTGACCAGCAAAATCGTTCCGCTGCGACCAACCCATTTGACCAGCAGCGGCAGACTCTGACCAAACAAATAACCCAGCGTAGTAATCACAACTGACCAAAGGACCGCGCCGGCCACGTTGTACATAAAGAAAACGCGCCAGGGCATTTTCGATGCGCCCGCTAAGAGCGCGGCAAATACTCGCAAGCCGGTTATGAACCGAGCGACTAATATCGTCTTATTGCCGTGATTCCGAAAATAGTCTTCCATGTGCTTGACTCGTTTCGGAGTCAAAAACAGAAAGCGGCCGAAACGCAACAGGATGCCGCGACCGTAATGATGGCCGATCGCAAAGCCGATGTTGTCACCGATGACCGCACCCGTGGCCGCAATCAGCATCACTAACGCGACATGAAATTCGCCGGTAGCGGCGAAGTATCCGGCGATCAGAAGGATTGTTTCACCCGGCACCGGTATTCCGGCATTCTCCAGCATTACGCCGAAGAAGACGGCCCAATAACCGTAAACGAGCATGTAGTGCTCGATCAGTTGCAGCGAATTGTGCAGTAATTCCACTGGCGCGTTAGCGTAACATCGGTCGCCCTTAGGGCAAACGTTATTCTTTCAAAGAACATCACACGCACACCGAAAAGAGCTTATCGAGCTTTTTACCGAACCCGGCTACGCAAGTAACTACAGATGAATTAGAATCCTTCAGCAGAAAGCAAAGAACATGCGGATGCGAAGCGCCTGTCTTTTTCTCGCGACTGTCATTTGGATCGTGATTCCGATCACGAGGTTCGCCCAAACTCCTCAAAAGCGAAACGAGAAACAAAAGATTCAACCCGCAGCCCAGCCGACACCTCCCGATTCTCAGGACATAGAAACCATCAAGATCGATACGAATCTCGTGACCGTACCGGTCATCGCCACTGATATTAACGGTCTCTACATTCCTGATCTGCAACAAACAGAGTTTCGCATCGTCGAGGACGGAGTCGAGCAGAATATCGCTTTCTTTGCTACGGTTAGCGCGCCCTTTCACGTGGTCCTTATGCTGGATACCAGCGCCAGCACGGAGGCGAGTCTCGGACAGATTCAACAAGCAGCAGTAGCTTTCGTGCACCAGCTGCAATCCAGAGATCAGGTTAAAGTTATTTCGTTCGATGACGAGTTGCGCGTGCTTTGTGAATTCACCAGCGATCGCAATGAATTGAAGACGGCAGTCTTGAAAACTAAATCGGGCAAGGGAACCAGGCTGTATGACGCGTTTGACCTGGCGCTCGATTCGATTCGAAACATTCAAGGTCGCAAGGCTATCGTGTTGTTCACTGACGGCGTTGATTTTCGCAGCGTCGAATCGACATTCGAGCACAATGTGCGCGGCCTGGATGAAGAAGGTGTGATTGTCTATCCAATTCGCTACGATACCCGCGCCGAAACTGAGCGCATTGCGCGCCAGACCATGGGCGATCCGGTCGGACAATTGCCAACCATAGGCGTAATTCGTCCACCTGCGCGCGGAACCACCCCGACAACTTTTCCGAGCGACGATCCGAGTTCCGCACCGCCGCCGAGCACGGGACCTGGCTCAGGGACTTTAGGCTGGCCACTACCGGATATTTTCCGCCGCAATACACCGAACGATCCTAATCGCGGAACATGGCCACCGGCATCGGGGCCAAATGATCCGCGCCCGAATCCCGGGAATCCTTCGCGGCCTACGAGAACGCCGACTGGACGGACCGAAAACGATTCAATTAGCGGCCAATTGGATCTGCTTTATTCAAAGGCCGACACTTATCTAAACACGCTTGCCGATAAATCCGGCGGCCGCCTGTTGCGAGCAGACAAACTCGATTCACTGCCGGCAGCTTTCGCCAACATCGCCGCCGAGCTCCGCACCCAATACCTGCTCGGTTATTACCCGACCAACGCCGCGCACGACGGCCGCTATCGAAAAATTAAGGTGAGCACCAGCCGAAAAAACATCGTCGTGCGGGCGCGCCCCGGCTATTCCGCGCGTAATGGATAGAACCTTTTTGCAGTGCGCCGGCAGAGCGGCAGCGGCGACGACGCTTTTAAATCATTTGGAGTCCCGCCTTCAGGCGGAATCGTCGCGAGAGAGATACACCGCCTGAAGCAGAACTCCGAGTCAAAGACGGGGCCCCCATTATTTTTCAAAGCGCCGTCGCCGCTTCGCTCTGCCGGCGCAGTCCAAAAGCTTGTCGCCGCCGATTCGCTCATGTTAGTTTTCGGCCGTAGTAGGGAAACAGATGGTAACTAATAAAACTAATCATGCCTGATCGAAAAGAAGCGTGGGAACTGCTGTGCGAATACACCAAAGGCGACAGCCTGCGCAAACATGCGCTGGCGGTCGAGACGGCAATGCGCGCCTGCGCGAAGCAATACGGCGCCCCAGACGCTGACATAGATGAATGGGGACTGGTTGGTCTGTTACATGATTTTGATTATGAGATGTTTCCTTCCGCCGATCAGCATCCCTTCACCGGCGCCAACATTTTGTGCGGCCGGGGTTATTCCGATCGCATCATCAAGGCCATCATGGGTCATGCAACCTACACCGGCGTTCCGCGTGACACCGACATGGCGAAAGCGCTGTTCGCGACCGACGAGTTGTGCGGATTTCTTGTAGCGTGTGCCCTGGTCAGACCTTCCCGCAGCCTCGACGACATGGAAGTAAAGTCTGTCAAGAAAAAACTGAAGGACAAAGCGTTCGCCCGCTCAGTTAATCGCGAAGACATCTATCAGGGCGTTCAGGAGCTCGGCGTCGAACTGGACGATCACATTCGTTTTGTGATTGAGGCGCTAAGGCCGATGCAGAAAGAAATTGGATTAGGGCCGGGAGAAGAACAGGCAGGTGCGGCCTAGGTCATCGCGCATGGCGCGCCTCATAAATACGCGGAATCAACAGCCTGCCGGGAAGGAGCTGCGACGCCGCGAGATACATCCCACCCGAAAGAATTAACACGACCAGCACAGTAATTATTGCCTGTGTCTTTCGTCTTGACGCGGTGTGACGGTAAATAAAGACGGCGGCGATCGCGGTAAATGCCAGGGGTATGATGAAGCTTCCAGGCAGAACCCAACCATGAAGCGCAAGACCTCGCGCGGAGCCAAAGAAGGTAATAGTAAACGCGCTCCACAACGCCAATCCTATGACCGCAGCAATCATTGACGTTAAGAAAAGCAGTTTCCAGCGCATCGGGTTGAACCGTTCGTTGAACTTTTCAGGGCATTAGGGACAAAAGTGATCGTTAGGATAGCATAGCGGCTAGTTTACTTAACACGATGCTAACGCGAAGCGCGCTGCTATACCTCTCAGATCGCGACGGACTAAAAGACTTTGTTACCCGGTTCAGCTTTTTCAAGAAACTCACTACCCGCTTTGTTGCCGGTGAAGACATTGAGCAGGCAGTCCGCGCGATCCGCGATCTGAACGCGCGTGGCTGTTCAGCGTCGTTCGATCACTTGAACGAATCGGTCGGAAGCGCCGCCGAGACCGAAGCCGAAGTCCGCGAGTATCTCGACATCCTCTCGTGCATTGAAGAGAGCGGGATCAGCTCAAACGTCTCGATAAAATTGACGCAGTTTGGACTGGAGATCGATCCCGAGCTCGCTTATCGCAACGCCCGGCGCGTGGTCGAAGATGCCGCCCGGCGCGGGAATTTTGTGCGTATCGACATGGAAGGTTCAGGCGTCACCCAGGCGACCATCGACCTCTTCAAACGCCTGCGCGCGGAATTTGGCTTGAATGACGTGGGCATAGTTCTGCAGTCCTACCTGTACCGTACGATGGATGATACGCGGGAGCTCTTGAAAATTCCGGCGAGGATTCGCATCTGCAAGGGCGCTTACAAAGAACCTGCCGAAGTTGCTTATCCCGACAAGAGGGACGTGGATGCCAACTACCTCAGGGTGACCCGATTGTTACTGTCGAGCGGGATCTATCACGGCATTGCTACGCATGATCCGAAAATGATCGACGCCACGGTCGATTTCGCCCAGCGCGAGGGAATCGGCAAGGATAAATTTGAATTTCAGATGTTGTATGGTATTCGCCGGGATCTACAGCAACAATTGGCGCGCGACGGCTACAACATGCGCGTCTATGTTCCCTATGGCAAACATTGGTATCCTTATTTCATGCGGCGGCTGGCTGAGCGGCCGGCGAATGTCTGGTTCATGTTGAAGAATTTGTGGAAGTAGATATTTTCTGGAGTTTAGCGGCGGGCTACCGCCCGCCAGTCGGGCATTAGGCCGACTCTAAACGGCCCGCACGGTTCCTAAATGGAAAATTATCTCTGGATTTTCTGGACAATTCTTGCCGCGATTTTGATCGTCGCTGAGATTTTCACCACTGGTTTTGTGCTACTTTGGTTCGGCATCGGCGCGCTCGTGGCGGCATTCGCGGGGCTCGTCGGAATTCAGAGCGTCACCCTTCAGTTTTTGATCTTCGCCGTGGTCTCCATCGGTTTGACCGCGGCCTCCCGAACAATCTTTGTTAATTATTTTTCGCGCGAGAAGGCCGGTGGCGATCTGAAAAGCGGGTTCGAAGGACTGCCCGGAAAAATCGGTACCGTGGTGTCTTCCAGCCGCGGCGCGCTGCATGAAGGCGCAGTGAAAGTCTTTGGTTCAACCTGGACGGCCTACCCTGCTGAAGGCGAAGAACCTTTGGAAGCCGGAGATCGCGTAGCGGTTGAGCGCGTGCAGGGGGCTTCGATCTACGTTAGGCGAGTTGGTATTGAACGTGACTGGCGGGGAAAAGAACTACCCGAAAGGATCGAATAGAGCTAGCGCCGGTGCGGAATGACCGTGTCGGCCTCAGTATCTATTTCAGTTTCATCGAGTGTCTGATCTTCTTCGATTGCCGGAAGTTCAACCGTAATCCGATCCTCTCTCGCTTCGTCCAGATCATCACCGGAAAAGCGCGCCAGCACGACCGTAATGTTATCTTCGCCGCCTCGATCGTTTGCAGCCTCGATTAATGCCGTGCACGCATTGCCAAGGTCTTTGTCAGAGTCGTTGACGATCTGGCGCATCTCTTCGTTGCGCAACTTTCCCGAAAGCCCGTCGCTGCAAAGCAACAGCACGTCACCTCGCCTCAGCTTAATCCGTCCGGTCGCGGGTGTGAGATCAGTCTGCGCCCCTAAAGCCTGGAGGATTACGTTCCGGAACATGTGGGTCTCGGCTTCAGCTTCGCTGATTTGCCCGACGTCGACCAGTTGCTGCACTAATGATTGATCCTTAGTCACCAGCCGAATTTGATCACCGCGAATCAAGTATCCCCGGCTGTCACCAACCTGAACGAGATCGAGCGTGTCGCCTTTAATGGCGGCCCCGGTGAAGGTGGCGCCCATGCCGCTACAGCGGCTGTCTTCCAGGCTCTTTTGATGAATGGACCGGTTGGCATAAACCGTCGCGTCCTTCAAACAATCCACCAGCGAAGAATCAGGATCGCATCCGCCTTCGCCGTCATCGTTCGGAATCAGCATCTCACGCACCGAATCCACCGCCATGCGACTGGCAACGTCGCCGGCAAGCGCGCCGCCCATGCCATCCGAGACGACTAAGATCAGTCCCCTTGCTGACAGTTCGAGATGCCGCATTTCCTCGGGCGCCTCCGGCCCATCAGAACCGCGCCAGGTGCGGGCATCCGCGAGATCGAGAAGCAGAAAATTGTCTTCATTGCCACGACGGACGCGGCCGACGTCAGATTTTGCGTGCAGATCGACGATCATTTTGGGGAGTGGTAAATATGAGTCAGTGGTCACGCTTTACCGTCGAGGGATTTTATCTTGTCGCTCGTTACTTGTCACCCGTTACTTTGCCGAGGGCCTGATCGAGGTCGGCAATGATGTCTTCAGTGTCTTCGATGCCGACGGAAATCCGCACCAGTCCATCCGTGATACCAAGGCGCTCGCGCACTTCAGGCGCCACCGAAGCGTGGGTCATGGTCGCCGGGTGGCAGATCAAGGTTTCAACACCACCCAGGCTCTCAGCCAGCGTGCACAATTTGACCGATTCAAGCACCGCGCGCGCATTTTCGAGCGACCCCGTCTCGAAGGAAACCATGCTTCCAAATCCCTTTTGTTGGCGTTTGGCCAGCTCGTGCTGCTTGTGCGACGGCGAACCCGGATAGTAAATCTTCTGCACCTTGGGATGATCTTCCAGGAAAGCCGCGACGGCCCGTCCTGAGCGGTCGTGTTGTTCCATGCGCAAGGCTAAAGTCTTCGTGCCGCGCAGCACCAGCCAGGAATCAAAGGGCGAAAGAATCGCGCCGGCGCTGTTCTGAATGAACTTGATCCATTCGGCGTCCTGGTCGTCATTTAGCACTACGGCGCCGCCGACGCCGTCGGAGTGCCCGTTCAAAAACTTGGTTGTGGAGTGAACCACGATGTCGACGCCAAACTCCAGCGGCCGTTGCAGGTAGGGTGACATGAAAGTGTTGTCGCAAACTACGCGCGCGCCCACCCGATGCGCGACTTCTGACACCGCCTGGAGATCGGTGACGATCATGACCGGGTTCGTCGGTGTTTCGACAAACACCATGCGCGTATTGTCTTTGATGGCGGCTTCTACATTGTTGACCTCGGACGTATCGACGAAGTCGAACTCAATTCCGTAGTTGGACAGAACGCGATGAAACAAACGAAAGGTGCCGCCATAGGTATTGTCGGAAACGATGACGTGCTCGTCCTTCTTGATTAGTCGCAGGGTCGCATCAATTGCCGCCATGCCTGACGCGAAGGCGAATCCGTATTTTGCGCCTTCGAGGGCGGCTATATTGCGTTCGACGGCCAGCCGAGTCGGATTGGAAGTGCGCGCGTACTCGAAACCCTTGTGCTTGCCGAGCCCTTCCTGAGCATAAGTCGAGGTTTGATAGATAGGGACAGTGATCGCGCCCGTTGCTTCATCGGGCTCATTACCGGCATGAATAGCATTAGTCGCAAAACCCATAGAAAGAAGACTCAGTACGGATTAGAAACAAGAATAAATTAACGACGGATGGTAGCTTTGGGAGTACGCGAGTGTCAATTTTCGAGTTTTACCCGGACGTTATGCCATCTTGATGTCCCATCGCGCAGCCGGCGCGAATGCGGCGCGGCCCTACTGATCATGGTTACCGCAGTCCCTTATCAAAAAAATCGATCACGGGCCGATCGTAAGCTTCCTCCTGTTCGCCGGTCGATGAGGGAAGATTGAATCCGGTCAATGGCAGGTCACTCTTCAATTCGACCGCCGCCGGATTCGGAAAGCATTTCGCCACGATGACCGTAGAAGCCCGCAGAGGATCATTCCGGTCTCCCGACAACAGAAGGACGCGCCTGTTTGCGAGGGCGCGCGCCAAATCGCAGGAGGTAGTTCCATTAAATTTGCCAAATGAATAAATGCTCAAACCCCAGCGCGCCAGAGTTTGCAGCGCGCGATTGTTCGTTGAAGTCCGGACGTTCGTGGCCGCGCTGGCAACATCGTCAGGCGACCCGGGGACCGAGTCGAGTGCCAGCACGCGCACTTCGGGATAACGGGCGGCTGCTTCCAACGCGGCGTAGGCGCCCAACTCGACTCCGTACAGGCCTATACCTCCAGCGACTTGCGGTTTACCGGCGGCAGACTTTAGCGAACGCAAATGATCGATTGCCGCAGCGGTATCGTCGCCTTCAAGCGCACCCAACGTACTCCAATTCACCAGCGGTTCCTCGCCGTGCCCGCGCAGGTCAGGCCAGAGCACCGTAAAATTTGTCGTCTCATTAATTTTGACCGCGAGATTGAGAAGCCACGAGCGATCAGCCCCATAGCGATGCAACAAAATTACGCCCGGTGATCCTTCGGCTCCGAGAATCAACCAACCGCGCGACCTGGTTCCGTCATGATTGCTCCAGGTTTCGTCCTTCGCTTTCAGGATTGGTCCGGTGACCTGGGAAAATGTTTGCGGGGTGACCAGGTAAGCCTTTCGCGGCGGTCGGGTAATTCCGTAGACGAGCCAGGCCATCACGCCGCCGACGACAAACAGGATTATGAGAGCGATTGGGAGAAAAGTGTTAAGGAACCGCCTGATGGATCTGCGCCGGGATGTCGTCGTCATAGGGAGTCGTAATTATGAGACAAGGGAGAGATTTTGCAAACAGAAAGAATCTCCTTTGCTGCCTGGTAATCTTCCGGCCGATTGAGATTAACAAAAAAATGTTTCGCATGGCGGAGATCAGCCAACTCTTCGGGCTGGATCCAACGCGTTGACCCTGCCTCGAATAATGCGCGCGGGGTATGTTCTCCGCAGGCAATCAACGTTTCAGCTTTCAACAGACATGGGTCGCGTTTGTAGAGTGCGCACAGTGGTTGCTGCCGGCCGTCGTCTTGAATCGGCACGATTGCGGCCACCTTTGCGTCTCCGGTTATGAACGACGACAAGCGGACGAAAAGTTCATCGGTTACAAAGGGAAGGTCACAGGCCACGATTGCCGCCCATTCCGTTCCAGTTGCTCGGAGCGCCGCATGGATTCCTCCCAGCGCGCCCCAGTTTGCATGAACATCTGTTACATGAGGCAGAGCGGATGAGAATTCAGCGCCCATTCGTCCCACGGTTCGAACTCGGTTTGTCACCACTGACAGGGCCGCCGCAATTCTTTCAACGGCAGTCAGGCCGTCGAAAACGAGCTTCGATTTATCGGTACCCATGCGGCTCGAGGCGCCGCCGATCAGAATGAAACCGTCAATGTTCATGACAAAAAGTGGTCCCCACATCCTGCGCGTGGTACTCGGGACGAGGCACCCGCCCCACATCCACTCGGTTTATCCTATTACTTTTGCACGACCTGAGCTATAGTCACACTTGGTTCGGAGTTCCGCCTTTGGGCGGAGATTCTGTTCTGAAGCGGCACTCCAGAAACCAGGAAGAATATTCAGATCTAAGGATTTTGTTTGCATGACACGTAAGCTCGTCTCGATCATTCTGTCTGGTCTTTTACTCAGCCTCAGTAATGCTTTGGTTTGCGGCCAAAGCAAGATTGCAAAGACTTCCTCAAAAGCCGCGCCGCGCAGTTCGGACGCGCGCTTGCTTCCGCTGGACGACGTCCGCGCGGGAATGAAAGGCGTCGCGCGCACGGTCTTCGCGGGAAGTGACACGGAGGAATTTGGAGTTGAAATTCTGGGCGTATTGCCGGGATTTCCCGGCGCGCGCCAATCGACGATTATCGGAAGGCTGAGTGGATCGAATGTCGATCGAACGGGAGTCTTTGCCGGCATGTCGGGCTCGCCGGTTTTCATCGACGGTCGATTGGTGGGTGCAATTGCTTACAGCTTTCCATTCTCAAAAGAACCGATCTGCGGAATTACTCCGATCGCCCAGATGATTGATATTTTTGAGCAGGGAAATGACAAGCCTGCGAGCAGCGAACCGCGCTCATTTTCTTTCAGCCAGCTGGCCAGCGCGGAGTGGAAAGCCAGCCTGCCCCGGCAACCTGTGTCGGCAATGACGCTGATTGCTCCGGTGACGGCAGGCTCGCCATTGATACCTTTGATGGGTCAACAGATTCAACCGATTGCAACGCCGGTCGTTTTCAGTGGGATCAGCCAGGAGAGTCTCTCGCTTTTTTCGACTGAGTTGACGAACAGCGGCCTGCTCCCCGTTTCCGGTGTTGGCGGTTCGGCCGCAATTACCCGGATGGCCGCCGCCAATGAAAAGACTTTGAGGCCCGGTACAACCGTCAGCGTCCAGTTGGTGCGCGGCGATTATTCGGTTGCCGCCGCCGGCACTGTGACCTTTCGCGACGGCGATCGGGTCTACGCATTCGGACATCCGTTCCTCAGTCTGGGAACCGCCGACATGCCGATGACCGAAGGTTCGGTCGTTACTGTCATTCCCAATACCTATAACTCTTTCAAGCTCGCCGTGCCGGGTCAGATGGTCGGCGCGATTTCACAAGACCGCTCGACAGGTGTCTTTGGTCAACTGGGACGCGAACCAAAGATGATCCCGGTAAAGATCAACTTGCACACAAGCCGTGGGCGTACCGAGCAGTTTTCCTATGAAGTTGTTAACGACGAATTTCTGACGCCTTTGCTTGTAAACCTGACGATCTTCAATTCAATCGCCGCGCGTGAGCGCTCGCTCGGCGAATCAACGATCAGCATCCGCGGTCAGATTAACTTAAAGGGACACGATCCGATTGCCATTGAGCGCCGCTTCTCAAACGGGAACGCGCCCATGCTGGCAGCCGGTTCGGTTGCCACGCCGATTAGCGCGCTTTTGGGTAGCGGCTTCGACGGCGTGGACATAAACGCAATTGATCTCGACGTGACGTCGAGCGACACCAGAAACACGGCCATCCTCGAGCGCATCTCTCTCGATCGAACTGAGATAAGTCGCGGCGCCAGGGTTGAAATCCAGGCTTACGTGCGCACCGACTCAGGGAAGCAATTTGTTGAGCGGATTCCCGTCGAGATTCCCGCGGATCTTCCGCCGGGCCAGCTGTTGATTTTTGTTGGCGACGGCAGCGCACTTCAGGAGTCATCTTCAGCGCGCGCGTTCGTGCCGCGAGACCTGGGACAGCTGGTGAATACAATTAACAAACTTAAGAAGAATGATCGGTTGTACGTGAGACTTTACCGGACCACCCCCGGCGTGGTGATCGGGACGAGCGAGATGCCCAATCTACCGCCTTCAGTTGTGGCGACGCTCAACAACGAGCGCAGCTCAGGAGGCTACACCGCCACCGCACTCTCTCCGATCTACGAACAGGAGCTCGCGCCCGCGGAATTTGTTATTAGCGGCCAGCAGGTCCTTAGCGTCGTGGTGAGATAAGGACGTAACGCGTCAGGTTCATCCTTTTCGCGCAACAATCAGAAATCGACGGTCCGATCGAGGGATCCGTTCTGCTCGTGATTCCGAAAACAGCGAGTGGAGTTTCTCGCTTAGCACCTCACCTCCGTAAATCAGAAACTTTGCCGCCGGCGGCGCCCAGTCAACCAGCCGCGGCAGCATCTCGCTAAACCGATCGAGGGCGCGCGAGGTAATGAACTCAACCGCCGGCGCTCCAATCTCTTCAAAGCGAGTTGCCGCAACCTGAGCAGATTCAGGCGCGCTGATGGTGCGGAGTGCCTCGCGCAAAAAGACCGCCTTTTTTTGGGATGATTCAACTAAAGTGGCCCGAATGTCCGGGCGCGCGATCAAGCAGGGAATGATCGGCAAACCGCCGCCGGAGCCGATGTCGGCGACGGAAGCATTTGTCGGAAGGTGTCGCCGGAGAAGCAAGGATTCGAGCACGTGACGCGTTGCAAATTCTTCGGGCGAGCAAGGTCCAACGAGATGCAAGCGCTCGTTCCATTTCAAGATGAGTGCGTAATAGCTTTGCAGACGTTCGATTGCCGGCGTAGTTAGTTCGACGTCGAACTCTTCAGCGTTCTGCTCAAGAGCGATTGTGAATCGTGCAATTGACGTTTGCTGATTCGCTTGCATGGACCTCAATGATCAACTCAGGGCTCAAACTAATTTAATTTCTCAGGGCCCTGACCTGATGTCCATGGCGTGAAGGGTTTCTGACAGGCGGCTATTGTCGCTCGACCATGGTTGAAAGCAGGCGAGCGAGTTCTGCCGGCTCGGCCGGTTTCGCCAGGTGAAATTGGAATCCGGCCCGCAGCGCCCGCTCGCGATCTTCAACCCGCGCATGGGCCGTGAGTGCCAGCGCTGGAATTCGCGCATTGCCGTTCACTGATTCATCCTGCCTCAATTTGCGGATGAACGTATAACCATCCATCTCCGGCATCTCAAGATCGCAAATCAGAATGTCGGGCTGTGAGTTTGAAAGATATGCAAACCCATCAAGCCCCGAAGCTCTGGCGTCTACCTGGGCGCCAAAGGCCTGTAGAATCGTGCTGTGCAATTCTCGCGCATCTGCTTCGTCATCTATCAGCAGAATGCGTAGGCCCTCGAGCACCAACGGATTTTCCGACGCCAGTGACTCCAGCGGTTTGGGCACCGATTCGGTCGAGCCGGTTAAGAGCGGCAACGCCACCTTGAAGGTGGCCCCTTTGCCACGGCCCTCGCTTTCCGCGCTCACTGAGCCGCCGTGCAACTCGACCAGGTGGCGCACAATAGCGAGACCCAGCCCGAGGCCTTTGTGCTGTCGCGTGAGCGAGCCGTCGGCCTGACGGAACCGTTCGAAGACATGCGGCAGAAACCCTGAACTGATTCCTTCACCCGTATCTTCAACCCGAATCTCAACATGGGTTTCTGAGTTTCTGACATGCAAACTGACCGCGCCGCCCGCCGGAGTGAATTTGATCGCATTCGACAAAAGGTTCCAAACAATCTGCTGGATTCGATCCGGATCGCCCGACACCGGTCCGCCTTTTGGATCAACTATGACTTCCAAATTCACGCGCTTCGAATCCGCGGCCGGCTTGATTGACTCCACCGCCGCATAAATCACTTCTCGAAGATTGATAGGCCGGAGATCGAGCCGTACCTTGCCGCTGACGATTCGCGACACGTCGAGAATGTCGTCGATTAACTGGGCCTGGACCCGGGCATTGCGATCGATGATCTCGATAGCGTGGGGCGTGGCATCAGCGTCCAGCCTACCAGCGCGTAACATGCCCGCCCAGCCCACAATTGCATTCAGCGGGGTCCGCAGTTCATGTGACAGCGTCGCGAGGAACTCGTCTTTCATCCGGTTGGCGATCTCAGCTTCCGCTCGTGCAGCTTGCTCGCTGGCGAGGAGCTCTTCACGTTCTCTTTCGGCTCGCTTTTGTAAGGTGATGTCGCGGGCAATTTTTGAAGCCCCAATGATTCTTCCGGTGCCATCTCTGATCGGCGAGACAGTGAGCGATACATTGATTCGCCGTCCGTCTTTCGCCCTCCGGATAGTCTCGTAGTGATCGATGATTTCGCCCCGCCGGAGTTTTGCCAGGATTCCGGGCTCCTCGTCGGGGCGCTCAGGCGGAATCAGCACGGTCACAGACTTGCCGATCAGCTCTTCAGCCTGGTAACCAAAAAGTCTTTCGGCGCCCGCATTCCAGGTGGTAATAATCCCGTTGAGGTCCTTTCCTATAATCGCCTCCTCACTCGATTGCACAATCGCCGCCAACCGCCGGGATGCTTCGTCGGCCAGGTTACGTTCAGTTACGTCGAACGTGATACCGATCATCTGGACCGCTTTACCGTCGTGGTCGTACACACAGCGGGCGGTTCGATGAAACCAACGCCACTGGCCATCTGCCCGCTTGACACGGTATTCGATATCAATATCTCGTTTTTGAGCGATTGCATCATCATGTTCTTTCATGACAGCGGGTAAGTCGTCCGGATGAATCCGGCGCGACCACTCCTGAAACGAAGCTGTGGATTGCTTCGGATCGAGTCCGAGTAATTCGTAGTATTCTTCCGACCACTCAACATTGTTCGTAATCAGATTCAATTGCCACGTCCCGCCCCGGGCAACTTTGTGCGACAGGCGCAACGCTTCCTGCTGTTGCAGCAGGGTTTCTTCGTCACGTTTGCGCTGCATGAACTGTCCAATCTGATTGCCGATGGCATCAAACGTCGCCAGCAGCTCGCGGTCCGGCTCGCGGATTTCGTGGCTGAAAAATTCCATTACCCCGAGTAGAGTGCCACCAGAAAGAATGGGAAAGGCAACCGCGGCATGAAGCCCTTCGGCCGTGGCTGCGGGCGCACGAGGGAAATTATCATCCTGGGTCACATCGGGAATCCAGGCAGGCTTCAAGGTGCTCCAGACGCGGCCGGGCAATCCCACACCGCGCTCAAACACACGCGCGCGGGAATCTGACACAAACGAGTCAAAATCTATTAAGGGAGAATGCCAGACCGTCAGGCACCGCAAGACGTTGGCTTGCGGATCGTGAGTCCACATATCGCCAACTTCCCAGTTCAGCATTTTACAGATCGTTCGAAGGATTCGCACCGTGGCGTTGGGTAGCGCTGGCGACTCAGCCAGAATTCGCGCGATTGCCAGATTGCCGGCCAGGCGCCGCTCGTTTTGGTGCCGAAAATTCTGTGCTACGCGGCGCTCGTCGACCAGAGCTGACAGAAACAAAAAAATGACGGCATTGGAGCCAAGGAAAACCTGCAACTGTAAAAGCGACTCGTTCGGACTTCGGCCCGCGAACGGCCCAAGGGCATGCGCCGTTCCCCAAACGGCAAAGATTGATAACAACAAGGTCGCCAAAGTTACCCCGCGCGGACCCAATCGGAAGGCAGCCCACAGGAATAAGGGGACCATCAACCGCGTGAGCACGTATGAAGGGAGAGGCTGTGGTGTTGGCTCGCCGAATGTCGCCATGGCGGAAAAGGACAACAACATCCACAACAGCACTGTCTCGATATATTTGAATTTGTTTTGTTCGAACCAAATAGCAGGCTGTGTTCCCCAGGTCAAAAACAGAGGCGCCAACGCCAGCGCGCCCATCAGATCGCCAAGCCACCACGTCGACCACAGCACGCCAAAGTCCTGCCAGCTTGCAGCTTTGCCAAGACAGAGGCTGACATTACCGATCGTGGCGCTAATCATCGTGCAGAACAGCACGGCGATGACAAAGGTGAAGACATCCTTCGCTCGACCAAACGAATTACGGAAATTAAGTTGCTTAAGCAGAATCCCGGCGGCGAGCGCTTCTAACGTGTTTCCCGCGGCGATGGACGACGCTAGTGTGACCGGCAATGGAGTGAGCAGGTTGGCCAGAAAGGCGCCGATCAGAATACCGGGCCAGATACGATAGCTGAATAAGAGTATGGCAGAGATCGCGATCGCCGTCGGTGGCCAAACCGGCGATACACTCTTATTCAGCGATGCGAGTGACAGACCCAGCCTGGCGGCGGCGAAATAAACAACGCTTACCGCCAGAATTTTGGCCAACAGTGTCAGCCTGTTCTTATTCATTCGGGGTTTGAGATGCGCCTTAAACTTCTACCAGGGGAAAACTGAAGAAGCAAAAGCGGCTAATTCCAAAAGGGGAAAACGCGGGGGCCGTTGAGAAACGATCCTATACCACCTGACCCAGCATGAATGCAAGAATCTCTTTTCCCTTCCGGCATTGGCAATTGTTTGCTGTTCTGTTTAGATTTGTCGCCAGTAAATCAAAATGGATAGCAAACAGCTAAGCCAGCAACACGAGCGAATCGGCCATGCGGTAACCAGGCTAATTAGTGAACATGCAGCGCGTCTGGACGGCGATGCTGTGACATCGAAAGCGACGCCGGCTGATCTGGCGAAACTGTTCGATGAACCGTTGCCGCTGGAAGCGACGCCCGTGGACGATATTCTTGCACAGTTTGTGCGTGACGTCGCGCCACACGCGATGCAGGTCCCCAGCCCGCACTACTTCGGCCAGTTTAATCCGACGCCCCTGGCGATCGGGGTATGGGCAGATGCCCTGTGCTCTGCCTTGAATCAAAATGCCGGCGCATGGCGCAACGGCCCGACCTCAGCAATGATCGAAACGCAATGTATTCGCTGGCTGTGCGAGCTGATTGGTTACGGCGCTGATTCGTTTGGCGTACTTGCAAGCGGGGGCTCGGAAGCAAATCTGATCGCGTTGAAGTGCGCGCGTGATTTTATTGACGACAGTGTTCGCGTGCGAGGTATGCGCGGCGCAAACGGAAAACTAATTGTCTACGCCTCTGAGCAGTGCCACTTCTCGATCGAAAAGAGTGTGGATATTCTGGGGATGGGTCGAGCGAGCCTGAAAAAGATTGATACTGACCAGCGCTTTCATGTGCGCACCGATCTGCTTCGCGAGCAGATCGACAAAGACCGAAGCGAAGGAGGCATTCCGTGTTGTATCGTCGGCATGGCCGGAGCAACTTCGACCGGAGTCATCGATCCGTTACCCGAACTTGCAGAAATCGCTGACGAAAACAACTGTTGGTTTCATGCTGACGCGGCTTACGGTGGCGCTTTGGCATTTTCAGATAAACATAAACCACAGCTGCACGGCATTGAGCTGGCGAATTCAGTTACTTTCGATCCGCACAAATGGATGTTTGTGCCATTCGCATGCGGGATGACTTTGGTGCGCGATGGCGGAGACGTCCTGCGCAAATCATTCGACATCTCGCCTGAATACCTCAGCGAGGATCGCGGCGGCGCCGACGTGCAATACGATTTCTTTCGCTATGGCCAGATGGGCACGCGGCGCTTCAACGCGCTGAAGCTTTGGATGGCCTTCAAGTCGATGGGTAAGAAGGGCTATGCGGCAACCGTTGAGCAACACGTCGAATTGACAAAATATCTGGCCGCAAAACTTGACGAGCTGTCGGATTTCGAGCGAGTCGGCGAAATCGAAACCGCCGTCTGTTGCTTTCGCTATTTACCCGAGCGCGTTCGCGCGCTCTCGCCCGAAGAGCAGGATCAAATCCAACAGGCTTTGCAGCAGCGAATCGAAAAGACCGGCCGCGCATTCTTTCCTTCGACGATCCTTCACGGGCGCCGCGCATTGCGCGTCAACGTCAACAGTTATCTGACTGAGCGGCGGCATATTGACGATCTGTTAGAATCGCTGCAGACGGAAGCAAAGGCTCTCTGACTAAGAAAGATGCAAGTGAAAAGACTCTTGTTGATGGGATCGCGAGTAACCTCGCTTGTCTGGCTGGCGATCATTGGCGCCGGCTTCTTTCCAGGAGTTGTGGCCTCAATTGATACCCAGACTGCCGCGTCAAAGTCGTCAGCAGATCGCTCACTTCCGTCGATTCATTCGGGCGCTGAATTTGATTCTCTGGCCGTCACCTACGACGCGAATACGCCTTACGCTTTGCCGCATGTGCTGTTCGTTATCGACCGGCGGGACCGGAATCGCGTCTATTACATCAACACCAGGCGCTACCCTTTTCACAAGGATTTCGTTAACGGAACTTATTTATCGCTGGAACGCGGGCAGGAGTTTTTCGAGAACAATTATCTGAAACCGAACCGGCGATTTATCATGGGCACGATCGCCTGGCAGACGCCGGTGCGCCGCTGGACCTTCGAATTCTGGGAAGGCGATCTGATTCCCGCCGATCAAATCAAGCTGGCGTCTGAGATCGTCAACAAAACGTTTTTCACCGCGGTTGCTTTCAAACCAAACTCGCTTCGCCAGGAAGAAGCGAGCGCAAGCATCGAGGGTCTGGCTCGTGTCCTGCAAACCGAGATTTCAAAATCGCAGGAATACGAAGCGCTGAACGTCGCGAAAGGGCTGGGGCGAATTCATATCATTCCAAAACTCGACGATCATGTGGAGATTGGTTTCAACGAGATCCTCGTCCTTGATGAGGTGCCGGTCCAGCTGCCACCGGTTGCCGGTATCATCACAACGAAACCTTCGACACCGCTTTCGCATATCAACCTGCTGGCGAAGGGTTGGGGCATTCCCAACGTGTACGTCAAAAACGCTCAGGAGTTTGAAAGAGCGGCTGGATGTAATGAAGCCGCATTCGGATCTTTCGGTCACAAAGATTGCCAACTTGAGCGAGCAGCGCGCGACGTCAGTAATAGCCTATGGCGCGAAGTCGGCCAACCTGGGTGAACTGATTCATGCGAGGATTCCCGGCTTTGCTGTGCCCCCCGGTTTTACCATTCCTTTTTTCTACTATGATCAATTCCTGAGAGAAAACAAACTCGACGACGCGATTTATCGGATGCTGAACGATCAGAAGTTCGTTCACGATCCCGCATATCGCAAAACATATCTTACAAACCTGCGCGGTGGGTTTCAGCAGGGCAGGATAAATGCGGAGTTGCGTAACGAAATCCTGCGATCAGCGCCAAGCGCGGCCTGGGCATGAAGGTTGTTGAGGGCCAGCGTATCGCCGAGCAAGTCGTCTTTCGGACGCGCGGAAACGCAGTGCAGGTTTTGACGCGATCAGAAGAAGACAGCCTGCTTACTTTCGACGAGCGCGGGGGCATTAAAGAGATCCCGATTAGCGGTGAACGCATGGTCCTGACTGATGACGTCGTTCGGCGTCTGGCGGCTGCGGGTAAAAACATCAAGCGGGTCTTTCATGGCAAGGATCAGGACGTCGAATGGGCCTATATGCGGGGCCAGATTTATATCGTGCAGTCACGGCCATACATCGCGGGCGGATAAGGAATGCAGGCATCCTTGCCTGCGCGATTCGCCGGCATCCTGGCGGCGCCTACTCAACGATTCATGTCAACACTTTCATTCTGGGGCGCGGCCCGGACGGTCACTGGTTCGAAGTACCTCGTCGAAACTGATCGCGCGCGCGTGCTAATCGATTGTGGCCTGTTCCAGGGTCTGCGCGAGTTGCGCGAACGGAACTGGCAACTGCCGTCATTCAATGCGGCGGCGGTGGACGCCGTAATCATTACGCACGCGCACATCGATCACACCGGATACTTGCCGCGCTTTGTCAGTCACGGATTTCGCGGGCCCGTTTATTGTTCGCGGGGCACGGCCGATCTGATGCGGATTCTGCTTCCCGACTCGGCCCGCCTGCAGGAAGAGGAAGCCGATTATCGTAACCGGCACCAGATCGCGAAACATTTGCCTGCGCTGCCTCTCTATACTGAACAGGACGCGAACGCGGCGCTGCAGTTACTGCAAGTCGTTCCTAACAATGGCCAGGCAGTTGCGATCAGCAATGGCGTAACGGCAGAGTTTCGCAGCGCCGGTCACATTCTCGGTTCAAGTCATGTCCTGGTGCGCCTGGAAAATGCGAGCGTGCTTTTTTCCGGCGACCTCGGGAAGTACGACACGCCGATCATCCTTGACCCCGCTCCGCCTCCCGCCTGTGATTACCTGGTAGTGGAATCGACTTATGGCAATCGCCTGCACGACGTTGAAAGACCAAAGGAAGCGCTCGAGCGGATAATCAAAGAAGCGGCGGCGCGCAACAGCGTCGTTCTGGTTCCGGCATTTGCGGTCGGCCGCGCGCAGGAACTCGTTTACTTAATTCGTCAATTGGAGGATGAAAACAAAATTCCCGTGTTACCCGTGATTGTCGATTCCCCAATGGCTGCCGCGGCCACGCGCGCGTACGCGGGGCGCAAAGAAGAGCAGGACGAAGATTATGTTAACGCCCTTAAAACGAACCCGACTCCGCTACGCACGCATTCGATGACCACGGCAACTTCGCGGGACGATTCCAGGCGATTAAACAGTATGCAGGGAGCGCGGGTAATTATCAGCGCTTCGGGAATGATGAATGGTGGGCGCGTGCTGCATCATGCGCTCAGAGTTCTGCCTGACGAGAATGCGATTGTCGTCTTTGTCGGTTATCAGGCGGCAGGCACGCTCGGCCGCCACGTCTCAGATGGTGAAAAACAGGTGAAAGTCCTCGGGCAATGGATTCCGGTTCGCTCTCAGATTGAAAAGATCGGTGGGTTTTCAGCGCACGCAGATTGGAAAGAAGAGATTCGCTGGCTCGAAGGCATGCCTTCCGCTCCCAAACGCGTTTTCATTACCCACGGAGAGCCGGACGCGGCGAACGCCATGGCCGAGCACATTCGCGAGCGTTTTGGCTGGACGGTTGAAGTACCGCAATACGGTGAACGATTTGAATTGATCTAAATCCGCACTCCTTTTCTCCTTCAAATAAATCTTCTTTGTTCCTGGCTGGCGCAATTGCTATACTGCGCGCTCGTTTTAATCAAGACCGCCTTCTGATCTCTGACCTCTGATTTCTAATTTCTCATGAGCGTTCTCGTTGATAAATCCACCCGCCTCGTGGTGCAGGGCATTACCGGAAAAGAAGGCACGTTTCATACAAAACAAATGGTGGAGTACGGCACGAATGTCGTCGGCGGCGTGACGCCAGGCAAAGGCGGCACGAAGCACGAAGACATTCCGGTATTCAATACGGTTGCCGGCGCGGTAAAAGAAGCCGGCGCCAATGCGTCGGTGATTTACGTACCGCCAGCATTCGCCGCTGACGCGATCATGGAAGCGGCGGACGCAGGAATTCCGGTCGTTGTTTGCATCACTGAAGGAATTCCGACACTCGACATGGTCAAGGTCAAAGAATATCTAAGCGACAAATCGACCCGCTTGATTGGACCAAACTGCCCGGGAATTATTTCGCCTGGTAAATGCAAGATTGGCATTATGCCCGGCCATATTCATCGTGAAGGCCGTGTCGGCGTGGTCTCGCGTTCGGGAACGTTGACCTATGAAGCAGTCGGCCAGTTGACCGCGCTGGGCCTGGGCCAGTCATCGGCGATTGGCATCGGCGGCGATCCGATCGTCGGCACATCGCATGTCGATGCTCTCAAACTGTTTCAGGAAGACGACGAAACGGACGGCATCGTGATGATTGGCGAGATCGGCGGCACTGCAGAAGAAGAAGCGGCGGCGTTTGCGAAACAGAATGTGACCAAGCCAATTGTTGCCTTCATCGCCGGACAAACCGCGCCGCCGGGCCGTCGCATGGGCCACGCCGGAGCAATCATCGCGGGCGGGAAGGGAACTGCGGCGGAAAAGATGGCCGCGCTGCAAGACGCCGGAATTCATGTCGTTAAGTCGCCGGCAGATATTGGATCAGCGATGATGGACGCGCTCCGAGTCTCGGTTGGATTTTGAAAAATTCCAGCGGTGCCGGGAAAGGTTACTCAATATGGATTCCATTGCAAGACGTTATGGCGTCGATGACTTGGAGAAATTGGCTAGAGATAAGACCTTAGAGCTGAGCGCATTCATTAGTGAAGACCTTCATTTAGAATGGCCACCGAAGTGGGACCTGTGTGATTGGGAAATTGAATGGTTTATGCGCGCGTACCGCGAGTACTCGTTGTTTGAGTTGAAACCTCGGATTGGTAAATCGACAACTAACAGGCCCAGTGGTTGTCCACACGTGGGCTATGCAGGACCCACGATGTTCCTCAATGCAGAAGGAAAGGCCTTTCGTCCACGAATTCTTAGTATCCTGGGAATGTCATATCGCGAGGCTGTACAGCCACGAGTACTTCACTCAGTTCTCGGCTGCAGGTGAACTGGTCGGATTTTACGGGCAGCCTTCTGAAAGACTTCTTGCCGAGTTGCCACTCGTCGAAAATGGGCGAATTGGTGGTTACGCGATTGATTTGGCAGTACTCGACGGACCTCGTCCACTCGCAGGGAAGGCGAAGCCAGTGATCGGCGCAGAAATAAAAAGGCTGCTCAAAGATCATCAGATCTTGATTGCGTCGATAAAAAGATGTCGCGGTCTCTTGAGTAAGGACGAGTGCGGTAGGGATCACCGCAAATGCATGTGGATCCGGCAGACTCCAAGCGTGCGATATCTGTGGGTTCGATCGCAGTACGAACGTGATTTATTCGAGGTCAAGCGAGCCGCCGATACGGGTTTTGATCTCGAGGGAGTTCCTGATTCGCAAATACAGACCGTTCTGTCGCGTCAAGATTGGACATACTGAGTATCAGGTTGGTTTTCCGAAATCAATAGAAAAAACACACAAGACAAATGAATACAACGCTCGCAATTATCAAACCCGACGCGGTGGGCGCGGGCAACACCGGAAAGATAATCGATCGCATTATCGGAAGCGGCTTTCGCATTCGCGCGATGAAAATGATTCATCAGTCGCGGAAACAAGCCGAAGGGTTCTACGAAGTGCATCGCGGCAAGCCTTTTTACGAGGGCCTGACTGAATTCATGTCGAGCGCGCCCTGCGTTGTCATGGTGCTGGAAAAAGCTGGCGCAGTTAAGGCCTGGCGTGATCTAATGGGCGCGACCGATCCAGCTAAAGCCGATGCCGGCACTATTCGCAAGGAGTTCTCTTTTTCTTATGAAACGCTGTCCCACTTGCAACCAAACCTTTTCCGAAGAGTGGCTAAGTTTCTGCACTCAGGACGGCACCGCCCTGGTCGATACCAGCGTGCTGGCGCAACAGCCGCCGCCAACCGTCATGGGTCCGCCGCTGCCTCCGAGTGTCAGTCCGACTGAGCAGCCGACGCTGAATCTACCGGGCGCGTACAGCCCTCCGCCGGCAGTCTCGAGCCAGCCATTCAGCGAGCCGCAGCCACTGCAACAGAGTTGGCAACCACCACCGCCCCCGGCTTATGCAGCGGGACCTCAACAGACGATAGCAATCGTGTCGCTGTGCTGCGGAGTATTTAGTATCACGGCAGGATGGTGTTGCAGCCTGGGCCTTTTGACGTCTCCGGTAGCCCTGGTCACGGGCATTGTCGCGCTCATACAGATCAAAAACGATCCGGCGAGAAATACCGGAAAGCCTTTTGCGATTGCCGGAATCGCGACCGCCTCGGCTTATCTGGTTTTCTGGCTGCTCATATTCTTTATCTATGGCATGGCGATTTTCATGCAGGGGATAAAATGAACAAATGTCAGTGGTCAGTGGCCAGTGGCCAGTTGCCAGTGGTCAGTTTTTCGCTCGGCGACGTCACGCGTCACGTCATCAGGTCCGCAACTAACAACTGACCACTGACCACTGATAATGAAGCGCTGTCCCACATGTAAACGAATGTTCGAGGACACGCTGAGCTTTTGCCTCGAAGATGGCACGCCTTTGGTCCCGGCCGGCGCCGATTCTGAAGCCACTCTGGTTACGCCGAAATCTGATCTGCCACCTACCCAGGCTTATAACCCGATGCCTGGCGGACCCGCGTCGCCGTATCAAGCCCCGCAACCATATCCGGCAACTCCGTCACCACAGCGAAGAATTTGGCCATGGATTTTGGCGGTCGCTGCTGTCTTCCTGCTCGGGGTTGCGGCCATCGTGGTAGTCGCCATCATTCTGCCGGGCATGCTTCATTCTGCGAACGACAATCGATCGCCCAGTCCAAGTCCTCTCGCCAGTCCCAGCCCGAAGCCGAGTCCGAGTTCTTCGTCCACGATTGAAGTGAGCGATGTGCCCACGGATCCCGAAGAAGTCCAGACACAACTCGAGAATCTCGAAAATGAATGGGAACGGGCCAACGTGGAAGCTGATAAGGCGACGTTAAATCGGATTCTGGCGCGCGAATACCAGGGCGCCGGAGGAGGTAAAGAGGAATACCTGCGGACGATTACCCCGCATCCGGGCCGAACGTGGCGATATCGCGACGTGGAGCTGGACCTCGACGCCGAAAAGGCGACGCTGACCTACGAGTTGGACCGGATAGATGGTGATAATGTCCAAACATATTCGTATGTCGACACTTTTGTTTGGCGCGATCATCGCTGGCAAGCGACGTCGTCGCGCCAGGTAAGGTAGAATGGGATTGCGAGATTTGACTTGCGAATTTGGAATCTGAAAGCGGCTCCGGCGGATCTCCAAGAAGTTGCAAGCGTGAAGATTCACAAATCGAAATCTGCAATTCGAAACTAAAAGATCATGTCAATCATTTCTGACGTAATCGATTCGACGAGGGCGATCATTCAGGGGATGAGCGTAACGCTGTCTTATATTCCCAAGCGCAAACAAACTGTCGAATATCCAGACGAACCGGTTACGGTGCAGCCACGTTATCGCGGCCAACACCTTCTGCACGTCGACGAACTGGGACGCGAAAAATGCGTCGCTTGTTTTCTGTGTGCCGCCGCCTGCCCTTCGGAATGCATTTACATCGAAGCCGCGGACGATCCGCGACCCGCGGAGAAGCGGATCGGTGTCGATGAACGGTACGCAAAGGTCTATAACATCGATTACGGGCGCTGTATCTTTTGTGGTTTCTGCGTCGAAGCCTGTCCCAAGGATGCCATCACTCACGGTTATAATTTTGAATTGTCCGTCTACAATCGCGCTGATCTCCTGAAGACCAAAGACGATTTGTTAATAACCAGGCAGCTGCAATCAAAGAATTATCGCGTGGCATTCTCAGACGAGGATGTCGATTCGGAATACAAGGTTATCTGAAACCAGGGGTAAAAGGGGAAAGGGGAAGGGGAAAGGGTCGCCGCCCTTTTTCTTCCCTCTTTCCCTTTACCCTTTTACCCTTTGCCTTTTCCCTTTTTCTTCGCGCAATGGCCTTTCATGAATTTCATTATCGCTGGGAGTTCAAGCTCGAATCTTCGCCCGAGCAACTCTGGCCGCTGGTCGCCGATACCAATCGTTTCAATCGCGATACCGGAGTGCCGGCGGTTGAATCTTTGTCAGAACCTCCGTCCGGCAAGCGAAACCTGCGCCGCCGCATGCGCCTTTCGGCTTTCGGGATGGCAGTCGAATGGGAAGAGCAACCCTTTGAGTGGGTTCGGCCCCATCGATTTGGGGTGTTGCGCCGTTACACCCGGGGTCCGGTTGCTGAGTTACGAGTTCTCGCTGAATTAACCCCGTCGGTCCGTGAAAGCCACGATCACTCGCCAGGCACCAGGTTGGTTTACGAGATATGGGTGCGCCCGCGAAACCTGTTAGGTCTAATCGTTGTCCCGATCCAAATTGGCTTGATTGCCGCGCGCAACTTTGCCCGGACTTTTACAACCTATGACAAGCTGGTGCGCAGCGAACCTGATCATGCGATAGCGCCTGCGAACATAGAATTTGCGTCCGGCGGTCGCGCGCGATTGCTGTCGCTGAGCAGGAAACTGATCGATAGCGGCGCCTCAGCGACGGCAGTTGCCGGATTGGTTGACCATATTGAGAATGCGGATGACTTCGCTTTGGGCAGGATCCGTCCTTACGAATTGGCCGATCGTTGGCAGGCGCCGCGGCGCGAGGTGCTGGAAAACTGTTTATGGGCGACGCGGGTGGGATTGCTCGATTTGCAATGGCGGCTTTTGTGTCCCATGTGCCGAGGTGGTTCAACGGCCGAGTCGTTGCAAGACGTCACCTCGAACGTCCATTGTTCGAGCTGCAAGATTGATTTCACGCTGAATCTGGATCACCTGGTTGAGCTTACCTTTCGCCCTAATCCCGCGATTCGCAAAATAGAAGTTGATGACTACTGCGTTGGCGGTCCGCAGTTGACACCGCATATTGTCGCGCAACAGCTCCTGGATGCCGGCGCAGAGCGCTGTGTTCAAATCGCGCTCGAACCCGGACGCTATCGTTTGCGCACCCTCGGCTTGACCGGTTCGCAAGATGTAATGGTGGCCGAAGGCGGCGAAACGTCCCTCCGAATTCAAGCGAAGCCGGCTGGCTGGACCGCTGAGCAATCAAAGTTGGCTAAGGTGGCTGAAGTAACGTTTGAAAATGCTACTGACGCCGAGCAACTTTTCATTCTTGAACGGACTGCCTGGAATGATCAGGCGGCGACCGCGGCCGAAGTTACGGCACTTCAGGTATTCCGCGATTTATTTGCGAGCGAAGCCCTGCGGCCGGGTGAACAGATTTCCGTGGGTACGCTGGCGGTGCTGTTCACAGATTTGCGAAATTCAACCAGGATGTATCGCGAAATCGGGGATGCCACCGCCTTTGGCCGCGTGATGAATCACTTTGATATTTTGCGACAGGCGATTGCTGACGAAGATGGCGCTCTGGTCAAGACAATCGGCGATGCGGTAATGGCTGTATTCCGCCATCCTGCTGCTGCGCTAAGAGCAATGCTGCGCGCCCAGCAATTGCTCGCGGTGCCGCAAGACGGTAACCGGCCGCTTACTTTAAAGGCAGGAATTCACGTTGGTCCTTGTATCGCCGTGACTCTGAATGGGCGGTTGGATTATTTTGGATCGACCGTGAACCTCGCGGCCCGCCTCGAAGGGCAATCGACCGGCGATGATGTGGTAATTTCAACCGCTGTCTACTCTGATCCTGAAGTACGCGAATTATTGGACGATGCGGACCGGGGACTTGCGGCGCGGCGGTTTGAAATTCCTTTGAAAGGATTTGACGAGGATTCGTTCGAGCTTTGGCGCGTACAGAACACAAGCGGTTAGTTAACACATGTCGCTAATCGAAACTCGAGACGTATCCCGCATCTATCAAATGGGCGCGACCCAGGTGGTAGCTCTCGATCACGTTTCAATCGCTGCCAACCAGGGTGAGTTCGTGGCGATCCAGGGAACGTCCGGATCCGGAAAATCGACTTTGCTGAATGTACTCGGTGGCCTGGACCGGCCGACGAGCGGCGAAGTGCTGTTCAATGCAGAACCGCTGGGGCCATTGAGCAAAAAACAGATGGCGCGTTACCGGCGGTTTTCCGTGGGAATGATTTTCCAGAACTTCAATCTGATTCCCACCATGACGGCCGCTGAGAATGTGCGCCTGGCACTGGCGTTTGCCGGCATGCGAGGAGCAGAGCGCAGAAAGCGCACTGAGCACTTGCTGGAAAGAGTTGGTTTGTCGGATCGAGTCGAGCACCGCCCCGCTGAGCTTTCCGGCGGCGAACAGCAGCGGGTCGCCATCGCGCGCGCCCTGGCTAACCGGCCGCGCGTTTTGCTTGCCGACGAGCCTACTGGGAATTTAGACTCGACGCGCGCGCAGGAGTTGTTGTCCTTACTGCGCGAGATGGTCGAGCGGGACAATCTGACTGTTTTATTAGTAACCCACGATCACGAATTGGCCAGCCGCTTCGCCGATCGAATTATCATGATGAAGGACGGAAAGGTCAGTGGGTCGTAGTCAGTGGTCATTGGTTTGTTAGTTGTTCAGTTGTCAGTTGTCAAAACTACTGACCGCTGATCGGACTGACCACTGACTACAACCGACAAACTGACAACTTAACAATAACGAGGGTAGTCCGATGTCAACCAACTCTTCCCCCGAAATGACACTTGAAGCAATCCGTTCGGTGCCGCTCTTTGCGTCGCTTGACGACAATGCCACGCGAGAGCTGCGTAATCTATTGCGCCGGCACCGGGTGTCCGCCGGCAGTGCGCTATTTCGCGCGGGCGATCAAGGCGACGCGATGTATCTGATCGAAAAAGGGCGCGTAAGGATTTCGATCACCGATGACGACAAGAAGGAGATCACTTTGGCCGAGTTAGCACAGGGTGATTTCTTTGGCGAAATGGCGATCATCGATGGCAAACAGCGCTCGGCCGACGCTACCATCGCCGAAGATGCTCAGCTGGCAGTGCTCTCCCGCGAGGACTTCCTGCGTTTCATAAAGAACAATCCGGCGGTGGCGCTGGAAATGTTGGGCGCAACTTTTTCGCGGTTGCGCCGCACAGATAAAATGCTGCAACAGCGCGTGTCGCGCAACGTAAACGAAGAAGAAGACAAACGCATGACCCTGGCCAACCGCGCGGCCGACCTGCTCGCCGAGTTTGGCGGCAGTTGGAAATTTATCGGCGTCGCTATTGCGCTGATCATTTTTTGGATTGTCCTTAACTCTTACATATTGATTCGTGGCTTTGATCCGGTACCGTATCAAATGTTGAACCTTGTGCTTGCGGTCGTCGCGGGACTGCAAGCGCCGATCATCATGATGTCGCAGAATCGTCAGGGCGCTAAGGACAGGTTACGTGCGGACCTGGATTTCCAGGTGAACCTGAAAAACGAATTGGCGTTGACAGAAGTCCTTCGCCGTCTGGATGTTCTGGAAAGCGAGCGCCTCCCGTTGTTATTTGAAAAGCAGAATGAGAGACTAACGGAAGCCAAAGTTACTATGGCGTCTGCAGGGACGACCACGAATTGATTGCGCGCAAGTTCGGCCCCCTTTTTAATCCCACAAAGTTTCGCAGGAGTCTGGATGGCTCGACGGACGATTGTAGTCGGCGATATTCACGGTTGCTATGACGAGCTGATCGATCTGCTTGACGTTGTTAAGCTCAAGAAAAAAGACCGCGTCATTTCAGTTGGAGATCTGATCATCAAAGGGGAAAAGAGCCGCGAAGTACTCGATCTATTCATCAAAGACGAACGCTTTTCCGCGGTCGTTGGCAATCATGATCGGGCGATCCGGCAATTCTGGCGCGGTGAGCCAATCCCCCTTTCTGATGAGCAAAAGGTGACCTGCGCCGAGTTGGATTCCAAGCGCAAAAAATATCTAAAGTTTCTGCGCTCGCTTCCATACATGATTGATCTGGGCACGCACCTGGTTGTTCACGCCGGGGTGAGGCCCGGCGTCCCACTTGAGCACCAGATGGCCGCAGATCTAACGGAGCTGCGGACGATGGGAGCGAACCCCTCCAGCCGAAAAGGCATTCCCTGGTATGCGGTTTATCGTGGCGAGAAGGTGGTCATATTCGGTCATTGGCCCGGCCTACGACCCAGAGTCGCCCCGCGCGCGATTGGACTGGATACCGCCTGTGTCTACGGCCGGCGTTTGACCGGATATATCATCGAAACCCATACGTTTGTCAGCGTCCCGGCCCGTCGCACTTATGTTCGCCTCAAGCGTAGACTGCGGTGACTCGCGATTTTGAAACGATTTCATACGATTGAATTGCGTCAACCTTGCGGCCCTCTTCTTATTTCTTTAACTCCCCGGTGTCAAAACAACTAAAGAATCTAATTCGTTCTCAGAATAGTTATTGAGGAATGCGAGTTGCTGAGCAATTGAGCGGCATTATGTACTCTTCCATTAATGTGCACTCTTCCATTAATGATCGGTCGATAGCCGATTGTGATTTTTCGCCTTAAGGGGTGGCAGTCAGCACATATGGTTTCAAATCTCCAAATTAAGAGTCAGGCCGGGGCGGTAGTGCAGCTGGCAAAGGTTCCGGCATTGCAATCGGGGCCGGAGAGTCCCGAAAATCTATTACTTAATCGTGAGTTAAGTCTGGTGGAGTTTTTCCGCCGCGTACTCGATCAGGCGTTGGACGAAGCCAGCCCGTTGCTGGAGCGATTAAGGTTTCTGGCAATCTTCTCGCACGTGCTGGACGAGTTTTTCATGATTCGGATCTCGGCGCTGAAAGAGGAGATTGACGAAGGCTGGGTCCAGCCTTCACCGGACGGAATGACACCTGCGGACCAATTACGTGAGATCCGGAAGCGCCTGGAACCCATGTATGCCGAGCAAATGCGTTGCCTTAAAGAACAAGTTCTGCCGCAGCTCGCTTCTGAGGGAATCGTTCTGGCTTCGTATGCTTCGCTTTCTGAGGCAGAGCAAAGCAAGCTGGATTCCTATTTTGATCGAAATGTTTTTCCAGTGCTGACTCCTTTGGCAGTAGATCCGGCCCATCCCTTTCCTTACATCTCCGGTCTGAGTCTCAATCTTGGATTGGTAGTTGAACCTGAGGAAGAAGGCGAAAGGAACGAAACGCGGTTCGTGCGGATTAAAGTCCCGCGGGTTTTGCGACCCCTCGTGAAGGTTGATGAATCGCATGCAAGATTTGTCTTCCTCAGTGATCTGATCGCGGCGAATGCCAGGAAGTTGTTCCCCGGCGTGCGCGTCAGCGAGAGCCACGTTTTCCGGGTCACGCGTGACGCGGATATCGAAATCCGTGACGATGAGGCGGACGACCTGTTGAAGGCGCTCAAACAGGAATTGCGCCAGCGCCGTTTCGGGGCTCCGGTGCGGTTGGAAGTTTCGTCGACAATGCCGCCGGCGATGGTGAGATATCTCACCAGGTCTCTTGAACTCAGCTCTGAAGACGTCTACGTGGTTGACGGCCCGCTGAATATTTCTGAATTGACGATGCTTTGCGAGTTGAATCGTCCCGATTTGAAATATCGGCCGCTGCGCGTTGCCGTTCCGCCGAAGTTTCGTCAGGAAGAATCAATTTTCAAAATTATCAGGGAGGGCGATGTCCTGCTGCATCACCCGTACACCGCGTACTCAACCATAACGGATTTCGTGCGCGCGGCGGCAAATGATCCGGATGTGTTGGCCATAAAGATTTGTCTGTACCGCACGGGACAGCAATCGCGCCTGGCTGAGGCGTTAGTCCAGGCGGGCGAAAAAGGTAAACAAGTAACGGCGCTGATCGAGTTGAAGGCCCGGTTTGATGAAGAGAATAACATTCGCTGGGCTGAACGACTGGAGCGCGCCGGTGTTCACGTAGTTTACGGCCTGCTCGGACTAAAGACGCATTGCAAGCTGACGCTGGTGGTGCGACGCGAGGGTGATCAGTTGCGGCGTTACGTCCATATCGCGACCGGCAATTACAACCCGACCACGTCGGCCACATATACCGATCTGGGATTGTTGACAACAGACGACGGGATCGGCGCGGACACTACGGAATTATTCAACTACCTTACCGGGTATTCGAAACAGACTGACTTTCGGCGCTTGCTGATTGCGCCCGTCAACCTGCGCGAGAAACTGATGATGTTAATTGAGCGCGAGACTGAGAACGCTCGCGCCGGCAAACCAGCGCGCATAATCGCCAAGCTCAATCGCCTGGCGGATCCGGTGATTATTCAAGCCCTGTACGAGGCCTCTAACGCCGGCGTTTCGATTGATTTGATCGTACGCGGAATTTGTTTGCTGCGGCCGGGTGTGACTGGCCTTTCCGAAAACATTCGCGTTCGCAGCATCGTTGGTCGCTTTCTCGAGCACAGCCGCATCTTCTATTTTGAAAATGATGGCGATGGCGAGATTTACATCGGCAGCGCTGACTGGATGCCGCGCAATCTCAATCGGCGGGTTGAGGTCGTTACGCCAATTAATAATCCAAAGTTGAAAAACTATTTGAAGGATACGGTGTTGCAGGCTTACCTGCGTGACGGCTTGAACGCCCATGAACTGCGCCCCGACGGTTCATACGAGCGCGTGCGGCCGGCTGCGAATGATGAACGGTTCGATAGTCAGATGCACTTCGAGGGCCCGTTAAGCTCGTGCATCTGAACCTGCCCCTGGTCGCAAAACGTTTTCTGAGGAGGAGAATATGATTAAGGAAGTTGGTTTTCGAAAATTAGCCGTACTGGTCTTTGCGATCACGGCAGTACTTAGTCTGTCTATTCAGGCACAACAAGAAAAAAAGAGTCACACGAACACACCGAAGCCAATTCCCAGCGAAGCCAAAGCGGTTCTGTGGCATGAACCGACCGACATCGCGACCCGGGATTTGTATCTCGGATCCGGCGGTGAGGAATTGAAACCTGATCTGAGCAACGTCACTTTCATCCGCGACGAGACGCGTAGTTATTCAACCAAGTACCGGGTGCGCGATGGCGCGGGAAGAGAATGGGTCGTCAAGATTGGCCGCGAGGCCCAATCAGAAACGGCGGCGACGCGTCTGGTGTGGGCGGCTGGCTATTTTGTCGATACTACTTATCTAGCGCCGCACGTTGAGATAAAGGGCAAAGGATCTTTTGACAACGTCAGGTTCGAGGCGCGTGACAAGAAGATCAAGCGACTGGACCAGCGCTGGGACTGGGAAAAGAATCCGTTTGTCGGTAGCCGGGAGCTCCAGGGATTGAAAGTGCTGATGGCGCTCATCAACAACTGGGACATTCAGAATCACAACAACAATGTGCTGCTGGTTACGGATCCGGCCAGCGGCGTGGTAGAAGCTCGATATGTCGATACCGATCTGGGCGCGAGTTTCGGCAAGGAAGGCCGGTTCATCGGTCACACCCGAAATCGTCCCGATCAATATGTCGCTGACACAAAGTTTATTAAGGGCGTCGAGAAGGGCATAGTCGTTTTCGACTATAACGGAAAGAACCAGCACCTGCTCAAGGGCATCACGGTGGCCCAGGCAAAATGGTTGGGAAATATACTGGGGCAACTGAGCGACAAGCAGATCAGTGATGCATTCCGCGCCGCGAATTACAGCCCGCAGGAGGTTGATGGGCTAATGCGCGTGGTCAAGTCGAGAATAAATGAGTTAGCGAGTCTGCCAGGGTAAGAAAATGCCGGAAGCCCGCGCGTAAGCAGGGGCTCGTCGCGCCGCGTGCCCCTGACGGTCGAGCTTCTGACACTCTTGTATCACCTGTGTTCGTCGCATCCGAATAGCTCGCATGGTTCAAGATGAAGCCGCAAAAGATCCGCATATCCGATCTGCTGTACCCTCACTGGAAAACTCTAACTCTCGCATTCATAGCGGTCATCGGCGAGAGCGTCACCGATCTGCTTGAGCCCTGGCCGCTAAAAATCGTTTTCGATTACGTTTTCGGATCGAAGGCCATGCCCGAGTGGTTGGCGGGCGCCGTCGCCTGGCTTGGTAATGATAAGTTAGCGATTCTTAACTTCGCTGTTCTCACGGTGCTCGGCATCGCGATATTTGGCGCCGTCAGTTCCTACTTCGAAAATGTTCTGACGACTACGGTCGGCCAGTGGGTCATGCATGATTTGCGGCGAGTGGTTTACCACCACATTCAGCGCCTCTCGCTTTCGTTCCATGATCAGAAAAGGACCGGCGATCTGATTAGCCGCGTTACCAGCGACATCGATGCGATTCAAAGTCTGATTTCGAACGCGCTGCTCGGCATGCTCGTGAATGTGCTGACGCTTGTCGGCATGATTTTGGTGATGCTCTATCTCAGCTGGACCTTTACTTTGATCGCGCTGGTGGTGGCGCCGGCGCTTTTCTTTGTTGTCTATCGCTTTACGCGTCGCATAAAGAATGCCGCGCGAGCGATGCGTCAAAAAGAGGGCGAAGTAGTGAATGTGCTCGAGGAAGTTTTGTCATCAATTCGCGTCGTCAAAGCTTTCGCGCGCGAAGACTATGAACAGAAGCGGTTCGAGCAGGAAAGCCTCGCTAGTGTGGAGACAACACTCCAGGCGCGCAGCCTGAAAGCGAAGCTGGCGCCTCTGGTCGAAGTAATTGTCGCAGCCGGGACGTGTCTCGTGCTCTGGTATGGCGCGCGTCTGGTGATGACCGGCGACCTTACGGCGGGCGAGTTGCTGGTCTTCCTGCTTTATCTCGGCAAGATGTACAAACCGATGCGCGAACTTTCGAAGATGACCGACACGATCTCGAAAGCAACGGTCGGCTGGGAACGCATTCGCGAAATACTTGAAACGGATATGCAGGTTCGCGACGTGCGCGGTGCGCGGCCGGCGCCTCGCTTCAAAGGAAAGATCGACTTTGATCACGTCAACTTTTCATACGACGGCAGCCGCGCGATCCTTGATGATATCGGTCTGCACATTGAGCCGGGACAGTTGGCCGCCCTCGTCGGACCAACCGGCGCCGGCAAGACCACCATCGTCAGTCTGCTGCCGCGCTTTTATGATGTCTCGTCGGGCATCATCAGGATCGACGATCAGGACATTCGCCGGTTCAAAATAAAATCGCTGCGACAGCAGATTAGTTTCGTGCTCCAGGAAAGCCTGCTTTTCCGGGCGACTGTCTGGGAAAACATCGCATACGGAAAGCCGGAGGCAAATCGGCATGAAATCATTCGCGCCGCTGAGCTGGCGAACGCCTCAGAGTTCATCGAAGAAATGCCCGACAGTTACGGCACGATGATCGGTGAACGCGGGGTAACTCTTTCCGGCGGGCAGCGCCAGCGCATCGCAATCGCGCGGGCCATCATTCGGAATGCGCCGATTTTGGTGCTCGATGAACCCTCTACAGGTCTCGATCCGGCGGCTGAGCAACTGGTCTTTGAAGCGTTAACTAATCTAATGGAGGGCCGCACTTCAATCGTCATCGCGCACCGTTTAGCGACAGTTCGTCGTGCCGATGTGATCTTTGTTGTCGATGCCGGAGGAATTGCTCGCGCAAGGTGGACTGTATTCGCGACTGTATGAACTGCAGTTCAGCAAAGAAGAGCGCAGCGGCCACGAATTGGTGACGGTTTGATCTTCACGCTTTCGGCCTGAGCCTAATGCATCCGCCTCTGCCGAACCGCGAGTTGTCCTGACCGCAAACGGTTCAGTTCGTTAATCCGACTCCGCAGGGCGCGAACATAAGCTTCGGTCGTTCCGCGATCGTAGCCTCCGGCGCGAAAAGCATCGCGCAATTGATCGTCAGACAGCTGCGAAAGTTGCGAGCCGATCCATGCGGCGTTCTCAACACGGATGCCGCGCATAGATTTGGCTCGTCCCTGTTCGCGGAAGAAGAGGGGTGGATAGAAGATCGAAAATAAGCCGAGCTTGGTTGGACGCACGGGATAATTGAACTTGACTGTGCCTTTTTTATCGACGCCGCGCACGAAGCGCTCAGACTGAAATCCTTTGAGATCGTTCTTGCTTCGTCCACCGCCGAGCCCAGCCGCGCGGCCGAGCGTGCCGCCCAGATCCGTTACGACATAGCGGGCTTCTGACCGGTTTGCCTTGGAATCGGTCGTGTAGAGCACCTTGTTGTTTCGCTTGAGGTCGTCCCAATTGTTCAGCAGGATCATCATCGTCTTTAGACCATCCAACTCTCGGGTCTTGGCAAACGGATTGTTTCTCCACGACCAGGTCTCGCCACGCTCGACGTCTTTTCGATGAGGTTTGAATTTCGCGCCGCGCACGAAGCCGTTTCCTTCTTCGTACTTTTGTCCCCGCGACAGTCGCGGCAGATTATCGATGTGAACGCGGTTGAAATAGTAAGCCTCTTCCGCGTTATAACCAGCCGCCCAAACCAGACGTGTAGCAACGGTCTCAGATTGCGCCTCGGATCCGAGCTTGACGCGCCACTCAACTCCGCGGGCGTCCGCGACATCGAACTTAGGCATGATGCCTTCCTTGATCTCTTTCAAGAAACGAAAGGGCGGTACCGGCGCGAGTGCCTTCGATCCCGGTCCGTAGAAGAGATCGCGTTTGCGAATATTCCCGGGGTCGCGCCACAACACTGCGTTGCCGCGACCATGTTGTCGCTTTGTTTTTACTCGCGCAGTGGTCGAGAGTCCCGCGAGCGACAGCGC
>WNGE01001195.1_pt1 | contig 41119 bp, 43 predicted proteins | sample 5400651 | NCBI WGS metagenome assembly WNGE01 (sample SAMN13153370, study PRJNA577476) | soil metagenome | isolation source: 60 cm soil or saprolite under grassland replicate 2 | place: USA:California | collected 2016-06-15 | reverse complement strand
GGCAACGGCCAAGGCGGCGGCGGCGGCGGTGGCGGCGGTGGCCAGGGCCTGGGCGACAGCCAGACCACCCCGGGCGCCAACGGCCAGACCACCCCGGGCGCCGCCGGCCAGACCATCCCGGGCGCCAACGGCTGAGGCCTGTCTGCAATACCCTTGCGGTATGGGTCCGAGCCACGTGTTCTCCCGGGCGGTGGTGCCCGACCCGCCGAGGGTGGACCACGCCAAGGGCGCCGAGATCTGGGACACGGAAGGCCGTCGCTGGCTCGACGGCGCCGGCGGCGCCGTGGTCGTCAACCTTGGCCACGGCGACGAGCGGGTGGTCGAGGCGATGCGCGCCCAGGCCTCCCGGGTCGCCTACGCCCACGGCACCATGTTCACCTCCGACGCCCTCGAGGCCTACGCCGACGAGCTGGCCACGGTGGTGCCGGTGGACGGCGCCCGCGTCTACCCGGTCTCGGGCGGCAGCGAGGCGATCGAGACCGCGCTGAAGATGGCCCGCGCCTACCACCTGGCCCGCGGTCAGGACCGCTGGAAGGTGGTCGGACGCGAGGGCTCCTACCACGGCAACACCCGCGGCGCGCTGGACGCCTCGGGGCGCGCGCCGCTGCGGCGCCCCTACCTGCCCTGGCTCACCCACGCCAGCCACACGCTGGCCGCCTACGAGTACCGCTGCCCCTTCGGCGACACCCACCCGGCCGCCTGCGGCCGGCGCTACGCCGACCACCTGGACGCGACCATCCGCGCGGCCGGACCGGAGACGGTGGCCGCGTTCGTGGCCGAGCCGGTCGCCGGTGCCGCCCTCGGCGCGGCCGTGCCCCCTGACGACTACTGGCCCGCCGTGGCCGAGGTCTGCCGGGCACACGGGGTGCTGCTGCTGGCCGACGAGGTGATGACCGGCTTCGGCCGCACCGGCCGCTGGTTCGGCTGCGACCACTGGGGCGTGCGGCCCGACATCCTGGTCGCGGCCAAGGGCGCCTCCTCCGGCTACTGGCCGCTCGGCCTTGCCGTTGCCAGCGGCCAGGTCCACGAGGCCGTCGCGTCCGAGGGCTTCACCCACGGCCTGACCTACTCCCACCACGTGGTCGGGGCCGCCACCGGCCTGGCGGTGCTGCGCATCCTGCGCGACGACGGCCTGGTCGAGGCTTGCGCGCTCAAGGGTAGGCAGCTCCTTGCCGGCCTGGCCGCCCGGCTCGGGGACCACCCGGCAGTCGGCGACCTGCGTGGCCTCGGCTTGATGGTCGGCGTCGAGCTGGTCGCCGACCGGGCCAGCCGAGCGCCGTTCCCGCGCGCCACCCGCCTCACCGAGCGGGTGGTGGCCGCCGCCCGGGAGCGCGGGCTGCTGCTCTACTCCTCGACCGGCTGCGCCGACGGCCGCGATGGCGACCTGGTGATGTTCGGCCCGCCCTTCGTCACCACCGGCGCCCAGCTCGACGAGATGGTCGAGCGCTGCGCCCAGGCGGTCGAGGCGGCCACCGGCGCCGCCTCGTAGTACCTCGCCAAGTCGGGCTCGGTAGCAGCAGGGCGTGACGGGCAGGAGGCGGGACGGCCCGGCAGCCCCCCGACCACCGGCGGCGCGCTGCCGCCCCACCTCCTGCCCGTCACGCCGAGCGCCATCGCCCGCGCAGCATGGTCACCATGTCGGAGGCGGAGCCGTTCCACCCGACCGGCTCCACCACCAGCTCCAATCCTTGCAGGGCCCGCACCCGGACGAGCTGCCCGACCGCGAGCGGCGCGCCGGCGCTCCGTACCGCCCAGAGGGCGCCGTCCAGCAGCACCCGGCCGGTCAGCCCGTCGGCGGTTCGCACCTTCACCAGCCGGTCGATCAACCCGTCCGCGCCGGTGATGATCGGCGCACGCCAGGCACGCCAGACCTGCCGGGCTATCGTCGCCGCGGCCAGCGCCACGGTGACCAGGCCGATGAATCCGAATACCACGTCGATGACGAGCCAGAAGCGTGACTCCGCGCCGATCACGGTGAATGGGGCCATCTGCACCTCCCGTCCCGAGCGACCCACCTACAGACCGGTGACCGGCTGGGGAACACTTCCCGGCGTCGCACTTGCAATGGTGACGCGCCGACCGGCCTGCCGGCTGTGCACGTGGCGACATCCAGGTTGTCGCCTGGGCGACACGAATTCGCTTGGCAGGTCGCCTGACCCGCCGGGGCCGTCAGCGGGCCGGCGGTCCCCGACGGATGCGCGCGCGCATCTCGTCGAGCGCGCCCCGGAACCAGCCGAGCTTCTCCACCCACCAGGTGAGACCCGCGCCGGCGTAGGGGGCGACCACGCGCGCCGCCGCCGACGGGTCGCCGGGCGTGACGCCCTCCACCACCACGTCGAAGGGGCCGTCGCCCTGGCGGTGGGCGAGGGTGTAGGCGGCGATCTCGCCAAGCACCGCCGGCGGTACCAGCTCGGTGTGGCCGACGTCCCTGTGGGTCGGGAAGACGCCGTCCCAGCGCGCCGCGCGGCGGAACGGCCGCCGCGCCGGCCAGCAGCCGGCCACCCACACCGGCGGTCGCGGGGACTGGGCCGGGACGGGCCGGAACACGGTCGGCGCCACCTGGTAGTGGCGCCCCTCGAAGCCGAAGCGCTCGCCGCGCCACAGGCCGGTCACGATCTCCAGGCCCTCGTCGAGCCGCTCGGCCCGCACGCGCGCGTCGGGGTCCTCGCCGAAGGCGGTGAACTCCTCCGCCGGGCGCGAGCCCAGCCCGGCGCCGAACACCAGCCGGCCGCCGGAGAGCAGGTCGATCGCTGCCGCCTCACGGGCCAGCAGCCAGGGGCGCCGGCGGGCCAGCGCCAGCACCAGCACGCCGATCCGGATCCGCTCGGTGGCGGCGGCCAGCGCCGGCATCACCACCCAGGAGTCCACCACCGGCGCCTGGCCGTCGTAGGCCAGGTGGTCCCAGACGAAGAACCCGTCCCAGCCGGCCTCCTCGGCCTCGCGGCCGAGCTCGACCAGCAGGTTCGGGTCGGCGTACTCGCCGAGGTTGGGAACGCCGACGGCGAAGCGCAAGGGGATGACCTCCGGGTCCGCTCGTCCGGCGCGGGACCACGGCCGCCGCAGGAGCGCGGAGCACCCGCGCCGGCGTCACCATAACGCTCGGGTGTGGTCGCGCCTTCATCTGGCTTCGAGCAGCGAGCGGTCCTCGAGCCGGTAGCCCGTGCCCCGCACCGTGGCGATGCGCTCCAGGCCGAGCTTGCGGCGCAGGGGTAGCCCGAGCACGATCGTGCAGGGAGCGCGGCCCCTTGGTCCCCGGGCGGCGCGCCGCGGAGGCGGCCTTGGTACGCTGCCGTGCCGCAGGATCGCGCCTCCCCAGGTGTCGCGGGGTGGAGCTCGACTGGCGAGGAGCTTTGATGACCGAAGACGCCGTGCCCGAGGCCGACGCCTACGAGCAGAAGCGACCCGTGCTGGACCCGGACGATCCCGAGACGCCGCGGATCGGCGACGAGACGCCCGAGGCGGACGCGCTGGAGCAGTCCAGGCCCGTCCCCGTGGACGACGAGGACGACCGCCGCTGACCCGACCGCCGCCGGTGCGGCTGGCAGGCCATCCGCGCCGTGGCCGGCTGCTGCGCGGAAAAGGTGATTCCCGGTCGATGCCGCATTTACGTTCCTATCGGTGAAACTCCTGTTGCGGTAGCTCGTCCGGCTTCGATATTGTCCCCCAGATGGGGGACACGACCATCCGGAGTCAGGAGCCGATGAGCAAAGACAGCAAGCCCACGTACCTCCGTGCCGCTGAAGTCGCCGAGCTGCTGCACGTCACGCCGAAGACGGTCAGCCGCTGGGCGCACGAGGGTAAGCTGCCCTGCCTGCGCACGCTTGGCGGTCACCGTCGCTACCCGGAGCGGGAGATCCGCGAACTGATCGAGCGGCTCTCGGTGCAGGAGCCGGCCGCGGAGAGCAGGATCCAGCCGTAGCAATGGCAGCCGCCCGCCGCCGGCCAGCCGGCAGCGGGCGGGTTCATACCTCTGGCTCGAACGGGCCGGTCCGAGACCGGCGTCGTGGTGCTGCCTGAAGCCAGCCCGCACAGCACGGCGGTTCGAGCGCGCCAGGACCAGGTCCGACGGCTCAGCGCCGGCGGACCTGGTCGGAGAGGCGCCGGAGGTGCTGGCGCAAGCGCGCCAGCAGGCGGCGCGCCCATTCGTACTCGGTGGCGAGCAGGGCCAGGCCGGCCATGGTGACCAGCACGCCGGGGCCGGGCAGGACCAGCATGAGGACCCCGGCGACGAGCAGGACCAGCCCGACCACCAGGACGGCGATGCGCCGGACACCGCGGGTCAGCTCTTCCACCGTCGCTCCCCCCTTGCCGCTTGCCGTGGCCGCGCCGGCGCGGCCACGCTTCCGGTCATGTTGGCGGTGGGGTCGGCGCACCCGCACGCGCCGCCGCCACCAACGGCCCGGCGCGGCCCGCCCCAGCCCCCTGCTCGGCGGCCATGGCGAGGTCGTCCGGGGTGACCACGCCGACCAGGCGGCCGCCGTCGAACACCAGCGCCCAGCCGTTCCCGGCCAGTGACATGCGCCCGACCAGCTCGGTCAGCGGCTCGTCCGGCCGGGTGCTGACCAGCTCGTCGATGGGCACGGTGATGGCAGCGACGCGCACGCCGCCGCGGCGCTCCGGCGGCACCCGCAGCAGCGAGGCGAACGGGACCAGGCCGGCGAGGCGCCCGTCGAACTCCTGCACCGGGTAGGCGCGCAGGCGGTGGTCGAGGGCGTGGCCGTCAAGGAACGCCTGCACCGTGAACCAGGCAGGTCCGACCGGCGGGTCAGGAGCCATCACGTCGGCCACCCGCAGGTGGCGGAGGTTGCGCAGCAGCGCGGCCTGGTCGCCCTCGGCCCGGGCGGCGCCGTAGACGAACCAGCCGACCAGGGCGTTCCACAGCCCGGCGGCCTGCCCGATGGCCAGTACCTGGGTGAGCCCGGCGACCACCAGCGCGATGCCGACCACCTGGCCGGCCCGGGCGGCGGCGAGCGCCGCCCTGGCACGATCGCCGTGCCAGCGCCACAGCGCGGCGCGCAGGATGCGGCCGCCGTCGAGGGGCGCCCCAGGCACCAGGTTGAACAGCGCCAGCACGAGGTTGATCCCGGCCAGCGACCACAGCACCCCGCTGCCGAGACCGCCGATGCCGGCGGCGGTGACGCCGACGGCGGCCAGCAGGAACCCGACGCCGAGCGCCAGGCTGGTCAGTGGCCCCACCGCGGCGATGCGCAGCTCGGCACGGGGGCTCGGGGCGTCACCGCGGATGCGGGCAAGGCCGCCGAACGCCCACAGGGTGATGTCCTCCACGACCAGGCCGGAGCGCCTGGCGAGCAGCGCGTGGCCGAGCTCGTGGGTGAGCACCGAGGCCAGGAAGAGCGCGGCCGTGAAGATGCCGGCCACCCAGTAGGTGGCGAGGGTGTAGCCGGGGAAGGCGAGCGGAAGGATGCGGCCGGCGAGCGACCAGGCGATCACGGCGACCACCGCGACCGCGCTCCAGCCGACCCGCACGGGGAATCCCGCGATCAGCAACGCCCGCCCAGGCTGGGCCGCTGGCTTGGTGGTGAGGTGCTGCATCGGTGCCTCCGTCTCTGTCCGAGTGTCCAGAGCCGAAGGTCTCTCCCACCCGTCTACGGGAGGGCCGGTGCACCGGGCGCGAGGCCGAGATGACGATGCACCGAAACGGGATACTCCCCTTCGCAGGCCACAGAGTACTCCCGGCGATATCAAATGGCGATAAGCGGATCAGGCGGGGTCGGGCCACGGCGCACGGCGCCGGTGCCCGCTACAGGGCGCCGGCGTCCCGTGCCGTCCAGACGCTCGGGTAGATGGGACGGAAGCCCAGCTCGCGACGGATCCTGGTGGTGTCGACGATGCCGGCCCACGGGTCGTCGAGCGGCCGGGCGCCGGCGTCCGGCGGCGGCTGCTCGTGGTTGAGCGCGTACAGCTCGACCGCGCTGACCGGGGCGTCGTCCGCGGCGTTGTAGACGCGCCCGTCGACGCCGCCTGCCCGCAGCGCCAGCAGCAGGGCCTGGCCGACGTCGGCGTGGTGGACGAGCTGCAGGCGCTGGTGCGCCGGCCAGTCCCGCGCCCACCTGAGCGACTCGGCCAGGTGCGGGTCGCCCTCGCCGTAGACGAACGCCAGCCGCACGATCCGTAGGCCGAGCCCCTCTCGTCGTTGGTCCTGCAGCGAGGTCTCCGCCGCCAGCTTGGCGGTGGGGTAGGCGCCCCCGGGGCGCGGCTGGTCGTCCTCGCGGGCCGGGCGGCCGCGCCCCGGCCCGTAGACCAAGTTGGTGCTGGCGAGCACGTGGCGCCCGACGCCGGCGGCCAGCGCGGCGTCGGCCAGCGCGAGCGCCGCGTCGCGGGTGACCGCCACGGTCTCCTCCTCGGGCACGCCACGGAACGCGGCGGCGAGGTTGACCACGGCGTCGACCCCGCCGACGGCCCGCTTCAGGGCGTCGGGGTCGCGCAGGTCGCCGACCAGCACCTCGGCGCCGCGGCGGGCGAGCGGCTCGGCGCGCCCGCCGTCACGGGCCAGGACGCGGACCTCCTCGCCCTGGTGCAGCAGCCGCGGGACGAAGCGGCTGCCGACGCGACCGGTCGCTCCGGTGACGAGCACGCGCATGCTGGTGCCTCCCTCAGGACGGTGATCAGGGTCTTGATCTCGTGAGTTGGCTATCATTAGTCGACTCACGGAATGCAACATGCTAGCCGGCTAACGAAATTCTTGCAAGGAGAGGAGCGTCGCGTGCGCGACTGGCAGACCGACTGGCTCAGCGACCAGTTCCAGGCCGTCTTCTGGGCGGCCAAGCGCGCGATGAAGGAGGCGTCGGACGCCGCCTACGGCCGCCACGGCGTGCGCAACGGGCAGCAGTTCATCCTCATGTCCCTGTGGCACGAGGACGGGCTCACCCCCGGTGAGATCGCCCGCCGCCTCGGCCTGGCCACCCCGACGGTGACCAAGGCCGCCACCCGCATGGAGGCCGCCGGGCTGGTGGTCAGGCGGCCGCACCCGAGCGACGCGCGCCTGGTCCGCATCCACCTCAGCGACCGCGGGCGCCACCTGCAGAAGGTGCTCGACGAGGAGATGCGGCGGCTCTCCGAGCGGGCGCTGGCGTCGCTGAGCGAGCAGGAGCGGGCCAGCTTCGTCCGCCTGCTCGACCAGCTGCGCCACAACCTCGTGCGCAGCGGCGAGGCGGACGGCGGCGCCGGCTGAGCCACCCGGCGGTCCTGCCGGCGCGGGCTGGGCGCCCTCACCTTGGTCGCGTCCTGGTGGGATGATCGGGCTCCCGCGCGTGCACGCGCGGGGAACGAACGAAGAAGGGGGGAAAACCCGTGCACCGCGTGATCCACTTCGAGCTCAACGTCTCCGACCCGGAGGGGTCGCAGGCGTTCTTCAGTGACGTCTTCGGCTGGAAGGTGTCCAAGTGGCAGGGCGGCCAGGACTACTGGCTGGTCACCACCGGCGCCGAGGAGGACGCCGGCATCGACGGCGCGATCATGCGCTCGCACGACGACGCCCCGCGGACGGTGAACACGATCGAGGTCGCCTCGGTCGACGAGACCGCCGCCAGGGTCACCGCCGCCGGCGGCGAGGTGGTCGTCCCCAAGCAGGCCATCCCCGGCGTCGGCCACATCGCCTACTGCACCGACCCGAGCGGCCTGACCTTCGGCATCTACCAGGCGGACGAGCAGGCCCAGGCCGGCTGACCGCTCCCGGCGACGAGTTGGTCACACCGGGGCGACGCCGTGGGCCAGTGCCCGCGCCTCGGGGTGGTGGACGAAGTTCGGCCGCAGGTCGGCGTCCTGGTAGTAGCGGTGGAACACCGCCGTGGCCGCGCCCGAGATCGGCGGCACGATCCACGACCAGTCCGCCGGCGTCATCCGCCCCGCCCGCTCCTCCCGTGCCAGGTGGGCGAGGAAGCGCTGCGCCTCGGTGTGGTGGTCGGCGACGGTCACCCCGGCCGCGTCGAAGGAGTGGAGCACCGCCAGGTTCAGCTCGACCAGCGCCCGGTCGCGCCAGAGCGAGCGCTCGTCGGAGGTGTCCAGCCCGAGCCAGGCGGCGACCGCCGGCAGCAGGTCGTAGCGGTCGGCGTCGGCCAGGTTGCGGGCGCCGATCTCGGTGCCCATGTACCAGCCGTTGAACGGCGCCGCCGGGTAGCAGATCCCGCCGATCTCCAGGCACATGCAGGACAGCACCGGCACCGCGTGCCAGCGCAGGCCCAGGTCCGCGAACCAGCGGTAGCGCGGATGGCCCAGCGGCACCTCGAGCACGGCGTCACGGGGGAGGTCGAACAGCCGCGGCGGCGCGCCGGGCGCCTGCACCACCAGCGGTAGCAGGTCGAACGGCGTGCCCGGCCCGCCGGGCCAGCCGAGCCGCCGCACCAGCTCGGTGAAGCTCAGGTAGCGCGGGTCGCCGACCACCGTCCCGTCGGCCAGGCGGTAGCCGGCGTAGCGGACGAGCTGCTCGTTCCAGATCCGCGGGCCGGGCTGGCCGGGCGCGTCGGGGGCGAACACGGTGATCGTCGGCCGGATGCGCCCGCCGTTGGTCGCCTCGCGCAGGTGCTCGACGGCCTCGGCCGCCACCGGCTCCGGGTCGATGAGCTGGCGCCGGTCGCGGACGCGCAGGCTGTGCCAGTAGAGCCGGCCGATGCAGCGGCTCGAGTTGCGCCACGCCGCCCGCGCGCCGAAGGCGAGCTCGGCGGCGGTGTGCGTGTAGGTCCCGGTGCGGTCGATCTCGGCGAGGACCTCCCGCAGCCGCGGCCCGAGCGGGCCGGCCTGCCTGGACTCGGCATGGTGGAGACGGAGGAACTCCTCGGCGGACCGGTCCAGACTGCTCACCGCGGCCCCCTCACGATTTACCGAAAAACGACGATAAACCTAGGCAGCCTAGATTGCCATAGTCGACTATTCCGGACTAGCGCCAACCCAGGGTGGAGGGTCGGGTCGCCAGGGGGCCGCAGCGGCCCAGCGTGCTACGGTCTGCTCGGGGGGGACCGGCATCGAAGGCGGTCCGGAGCGGACAGGTCGCGGAGGTGGCTGTGGCTGACGTCGCACCGTACTGGAACCCCAAGACCGAGACGCTCCCGCGCGAGGCGCTCCAGGCCCTGCAGCTCGCCAAGCTGCGCCGCCTGGCCCAGTGGGCCGCCGCCCGCAGCCCCTTCTACCGGCGCTCCTTCGAGCAGGCCCACTTCTCGCCCGAGCAGCTCCGCAGCCTCGACGACCTGCGCCGCCTGCCGTTCCTCACCCGCCAGCAGTGGATGGCCAGCCAGGCGGAGCTGCCGCCGTTCGGCACCCTGCCGGTGGCCGGCCGCTCCTCGGCGATCCGCTTCCACACCACCTCGGGGACCACCGGCCGCGAGCCGATCCGGGTGCTCGACAGCACCAAGGACTGGGCGTGGCAGTCGGAGATGTGGTGCTACGGGCTCTGGGGCTTCGGCGTCCGCCCGCACGACACGGCCTACGTCGCCTTCGGCTACGGCTCCTTCATCGGCTTCTGGGGCCTGCACTACGCGATGGAGAAGCTCGGCGCCCTGAACGTGCCTGGCGGCGCCCAGACCACCGAGAACCGCGTCAAGCAGATCGTCGACTTCGACGCGAGCGTGGTCGCCTCCACCCCGACCTACGCGCTGCGCCTGGCCCAGGAGGCCGGCCGGCTCGGCGTGGACCTGGCCGCCAGCCCGGTCAGCCGGCTGATCCTCTCGGGCGAGCCCGCCGGGTCGATCCCGCAGACCAAGGCGCTGATCGAGCGGCTCTGGGGCGCCAAGGCCGGCGACACCGCCGGCATGACGGAGATCGGCACGATCATGGTCTTCGAGTGCTCCAAGCAGCCTGGCGGTACCCACATCATCGAGGACCACTTCATCGAGGAGGTGGTCGACCCCGTCAGCGGCGAGCCGGTCGGCTACGGCGAGCAGGGCGAGCGGGTGGTCACCTCGTTCGGGCGCGGCATCATCCCGCTGCTGCGCTACCGCACCGCCGACCTGGTCCGCAGGGTCCCGGCCGGCCGCTGCACCTGCGGCCGCGGCTTCGACCTGTACGAGGGCGGCATCCTCGGCCGGGTGGACGACATGAAGCTGGTCCGCGGCACCAACGTCTACCCGAGGGCGGTCGAGGCGATCGTGCGGGAGTACCCAGTGGTCGAGGAGTTCCAGCTCCGGCTGACCCGCGGCGACGACCTGCTCGACCGCATCACCCTGCGGATCGAGCTGCCGGCGGACGCCGGCGACGCCGCCTGGGCCGAGCTGGCCGAGCCGCTCGCCAAGGACCTCGCCGCCGCCCACGAGGGCCTGCGCTTCGAGGTGGAGCGGGCCGCCGCCGGCGAGCTGCCCCGCTTCGAGCTGAAGGCCCGCCGCACCGTCGACCTGCGCGACAAGCCCGTCGGAGGGTGAGCCAATGACCATCGACCTGCTCGGCCGCGACACCAGCGCCACCGAGGACGAGCTGCTCGAGCTCTACCGCCGCTGCAAGGCGCTGCTGGGCCGCGACGACCTCGACCCCTGCGTCCGCGCCGGGGTGCGCGCCGCCGCCGTCGGCCTCTGGAACGTCGTCAACGACCTCGGCCTCGACCACGAGCAGCTCATCGACCTGGGCGCCTGATGCAGCGAGGTGGGCGCCTGGTGCAGCGAGGTGGCCCGTAGCCGCGCGCCGGCTGGCACTAGCGAGGTGGCCCGTAGCCGCGCGCTGGCTGGACTGAGGAGCGACGAAGGAGCGACGAGGGAAGCCAGCGCACAAGCGGCGGAGGGCCACCGAGCGTTTCTGTAAAGGGGTGAACTCGCAGTGCCCGTCTCGGAGCACAACTCCAAGCTCGTCTACGACGCGCTGCTCGACGCCGGGGTGGAGGTGATCAGCGCGCTGCCTGAGACCTGGCTGGTGCACCTCATCCGCCTGGCCGAGGAGGACCCGGGCATGATCCTGGTGCGGCTGGCCAAGGAGGAGGAGGGCGTCGGCGTCTCGGCCGGCGCGCACCTCGCCGGCCGCAGGTCGGTCATGCTGCTGCAGAACCACGGCTTCCTGCAGTCGGTCAACGGCATCGTCTCCCTCGCCCAGCTCTACCACATCCCGCTGCTGATGCTGATCAGCGACCGCGGCCACCTCGGCGAGCGCGACCCCTGGCAGACGCAGGGCGGCAAGGCCACCCGCCCGGTGCTCGGCGCCCTCGGCATCGTCACCGACGAGCTGTCCGACCCGGCGAGGGCGCAGCTCCAGATCGGCCGGGCGATGGCCCTCGCCCAGTCGTCCCTCGCCCCGGTCGCCGTGCTGCTCACCAGGGAGCTGATGTGGGAGGGGACGCCATGAAGCGGATCGACTGCCTGCAGGCGATCTACGACCGGCTCGCGGACTGCGCGGTGGTCACCATCATGGGCGCGGTCGCGGTGGAGCTGTACTCGCTGGGGCACCGGCCCAACTTCTTCTACCTGGAGCACGCCATGGGGCTGGCCAGCTCGGTCGGGCTCGGCATCGCGCTGAGCCAGCCCGAGCGCACGGTGGTGGTGCTCGAGGGCGACGGCTCGGTGCTGATGAACCTGGGCGGGCTGACCACCCTGGCCCGCTACGCCCCGCCCAACCTCACCCAGATCGTCTTCGACAACGAGAGCCTCCTGTCGGTGGGCGGGTTCCCCACCGCCACCAGCACCGGCAGCGACCTCGCCGGCGTCGCCCGCGCCGCCGGGGTCGCCGACGCCCGCACCGTCACCACCCTCGACGACTTCGCCGGCAGCGCCAAGGCCGCCATCGACGCCGACCACCTTGCCTGCGTGGTCGCCAAGGTCGAGGCGGTCGGCCCCGCCAGCTTCCACATGGACCTGCACCTGCTCGAGAACCGCTTCGAGTTCCAACGCGCGCTGAGGAGGTCCCAGCCATGACCCTGCTCGCCAGCCTCGCCGACGCGCTCGCCTCCGGCGAGGTCAGCGTGGTCGACCTGACCCAGCCGCTGTCCGAGACGACCCCGCTGCTGCACCTGCCCGAGCCGCTGGCCAACACGCCACCGTTCCGCCTGCGCGAGCTGTCGCGCTACGACGACCGCGGCCCCGCCTGGTACTGGAACGCCTTCGAGGGCGGCGAGCACACCGGCACCCACTTCGACGCGCCGATCCACTGGGTCACCGGCCGCGACGGCGACGACGTCTCCCAGGTCCCGCCGCGGCGCCTGGTCGGCCCCGCGGTGGTGATCGACAAGACCGCCGAGGCCGCCAAGGACCCCGACTACCTGCTGACGGTCGCGGACGTGGAGGCCTTCGAGGCCGAGCACGGCGCCCTGCCCGCCGGCGGCTGGCTGCTGTACCGCACCGGCTGGGACGCCCGCGCCGACGACGAGGCGACCTTCCTCAACGCCGACGAGCGGGGCCCGCACACCCCGGGCATCCACCCCGACTGCGCCCGCTGGCTGGCCGAGCGGCCGATCACCGGCCTCGGGGTCGAGACGGTCGGCACCGACGCCGGCGGGGCGCACGGCTTCGACCCGCCGTTCCCGTGCCACAGCTTCCTGCTCGGGTCCGACAAGTACGGCCTCACCCAGCTCGCCAACGTCGGGCGCCTGCCGGCCACCGGCGCGCTGGTGGTGGCCGCCCCGCTGAAGATCGTGCGCGGCTCGGGCAGCCCCTGCCGGGTGCTCGCCCTGGTCCCCGGGGCCGCCTAGGCCGAGCCCGCCGATGCCCCTCGACGTCCTGACCCTCGGCGAGACGCTGATCGCGCTCGACGCCGCCGAGCCGGGCCGCATCGAGTCGGTCCGCATGCTGCGCAAGACCGTCGCCGGCGCCGAGTCGAACACCGCCATCGGCCTGGCCAGGCTCGGCTGCCGGGTCGCCTGGGTCAGCCGGGTCGCCCGCGACCCCTTCGGCGAGGAGGTCCTCAAGGTCCTGCGGGGCGAGGGCGTCGACGTCGGCGCGGTGGTGCGCGTCGACGGGGCGCCCACCGGGCTGATGATCAAGGAGCGGCGCACCGCGACCGAGGTCCACGTCCACTACTGGCGCAGCGGCTCGGCCGCCGCCGGACTCGGCCCCGAGGACGTCGACGAGCGGCTGGTCGCCGAGGCCCGCCGCGTCCACCTGACCGGCATCACCCTGTCGCTCGGCGAGCGGCCGCGGGCGGCGGTCCACAAGGTGCTGCGCTGCTGCGCCGAGCGGGGGATCCCGGTCAGCTTCGACCCGAACCTGCGCCGCAAGCTGCGCCCGGTCTCCGAGAGCGTCGCCGACTGCCAGGAGGTCTTCCCCTTCGTGACCGACCTGCTGGTGGGGGAGCGCGAGGCGCTGGCCTGCAGCGGGGAGGCGGGCGTCCCGGCGGCGATCGAGCGCCTGCGCGGCTTCGGCATCCCGGCGGTGGTAGTCAAGCGCGGCCGCCTCGGCGCCGTCGGCGCCCGCGACGGCGAGCTGGTGGAGGAGCCGGCCGACGCGGCCGTGGTGGCGGTGGACGCGGTCGGCTCCGGCGACGCCTTCAACGCCGGCTACCTCTTCGGGCAGCTCCGCGAGCTCGGCTTCCGTGAGTCGGTCGCGCTCGGCAACTGGGTCGCCGCCCGGGTCACCGGCCACCCGGGCGACTACGAGGGCCTGCCCACCCTGGCCGAGTACCAGGCCCACCGCGACGGCACCGGCACGGTCACCAGGTAGGCGCCGCTCACTCCGACAGCTGCGGCAGCGCCCGCAGCTTCGGCACCGGAGAGCGCAGCAGCCACAGCACGCCGGCGAGCGCGCCGCAGGTGGCGATCCAGAGGGTCGGCCGCGGGCCGATGGCGCCACCGAGCGCCCCGCCGAGCACCGCGCCGAGTGGCCGGACGCCGTAGTTGACCAGCGTGTAGGCGCCGGAGACGCGCGCCCGCAGCCGGTCGGGGACCAGCGCGGCGAGGATCGAGGCGATGCTGATGTCGAGCACCATCACGCCGACGCCCGAGCCGAACTCCGCGGCGAACAGCGCCGCGAGCACCAGGGGCCTGGGCCCGCCGGCGAGCGGCACCAGCAGCAGCGGCGCCGGGTACAGGACGCAGCCGAGCAGGAACGCGGGGCCGAAGCCGATGCGGCGGCCGAGCCGCCCGGTGAGCGCCGAGCCGAGCAGCCCGCCGACCGCGCCGGCGCCGAGGACGGCGCCGAGCGTGCCCGGCGGCACCCGCAGCCAGCGCGTCGCGTACAGCACGAACAGCGCGGTGAAGGCGAAGTTGAACAGGTTGATGGTGGCGGTCGCGGCCAGCAGGGCACGCACGATCGGGGAGCGCCGGATGAAGCGGGCGCCCGCCGTCACCTGCCCGCGGCCTGGCGCCTCCGGCTGTGGCTCGGCGGGGGAGATGCGGCCGAGCCACAGCGCCGACCACAGGAACGAGGCGGCGTCGGCGACCAGGGCTGCGGGCGCCGACAGCAGCTGCACCAGCAGGCCGGCGAGGCTCGGCCCGGCGACGAAGGAGAACGCCCGCGCGCCGTGGACCAGGGCGTTCCCCTCCACGTAGCGGGCGCGCGGCACGACCGAGACGAACAGGGTGCTGTAGGAGACGGAGAACAGCACGCTCAGGGTCCCGGCGAGGAACGCGACCAGGTAGAGCTGCGCCAGGGTGAGGACGCCGAGCGCGTAGGCCAGTGGGATGGTGGCCAGCAGGCCGGTACGGCCGAGGTCGGCGGCGATCATCACGCGGCGCCGCCGCCCGCGACGGTCGACCCAGGCGCCGGCGTGCAACGCGAAGAGCAGGTTCGGCACCAGTCCGGCAGCGGTCAGGTAGCCCATCTGGGCGGCGCCGGCGTGCAGCACGAGAACCGCCACCAGCGGCAGGGCGAGCAGGGTGATCTGGTCGCCGAGCAGCGAGACGGCCTGCCCACTCCAGAGGCGGCGGAACTCGCGGTTGTCGCGCAGGAGCGGCTCTGCCTGCCGGTCGACCTCGGCGGGTTGCACGGTGCGCTCAGCCATCGCGGCCCTCCTCGCCGGGCTGCGGCCGGGCGACGGCTGCGCCGGCCGCCTCCCCGGCCAGCGGCGGGGTGGGGAAGGCCAGCCTGAGGAAGGTCACCTTGCGCGCGCCGGCGGGGCGCAGCTCGCGCCGCGCGGTGCGCTCGAGGTAGCGCTCGGCAAGCGCGTCGACCTCGCGTCCCAGCTCGGCCAGCTCCTCCACGGTCAGGTACAGGATCAGGTCGCCGAACGCGGCCGCCTCCTGCCAGGCACGCGGCTCCTCCCGCTGGCGCTCCAGCCAGCGGACCAGCTGCTCGAAGTAGCGCTCGGCGAGGACGGTGCGGAACAGCTCGGACGCTGCCGCCTGGTCGGCGCTGCCGGCGAAGTTGGGCACGTGGGTGAGCTGCGCGGTGGCGCGCCACGGCCGCTGCCGCCCGGTCCCGCCGCCGGCCTCCTCGACCAGGCCAGCTTTGGCGAGCTGGCGCAGGTGGAACGAGCACGACGCCGGGCTCTCGCCGAGCAGCTCTCCGGCGCGGGTGGCGGTCAAGGGGCCCTCGCTGCGCAGCAGCCCGATCAGGGCGAGCCGGATCGGGTGCGCCATCGCGCGCAGGGCACGCGGGTCGGTGAGCCGCAGTTCCCGGGGCGGTCCTGGTTCGGTCATGTATCGAAAGATAGCTTTCGAAAGCTATCTTGTCAAAGCCGGGGCTGGCCACACTCAGGCAGGCGGCCAGGCCTCCAGGGCCGAGCGGGCGTGCCGCACCCACCAGGCCAGGTCGTCGGCCTCCCTGGCGCGCACGGCGGCGTCGGGGTGCTCGCTGGCCTGCAGCGCCTTGTCCCAGCCGAGCTGCACCAGGCCGCCGAGCAGGGCCAGGCGCAGGGCGCCCTCGTCGTGGCGCTCGCCGGCGACGGCCCGGGCGTCGGCCAGCAGCTCGTCCCTGCCGGCGTCGATGCGGCTCGCGTTGATCGCCAGGTACCAGGCCCACTCGACGGCGGGCGGCGCCCAGCCGGTCTGGGTGCCCCAGTCGACCAGCACCACCCGGCCGGGCGCGAAGCCGACGTTGCCGAGCTTGAGGTCGCCGTGGACCAGCGTGGCGGGGAAGCGCTGGAGTGCGGTGACCAGCGGCTCCGGCTGCTGCGCCAGGGCGAGCACGGCCTCGCCGACGTCGGCGGGGGCCAGCTCGGCGAAGCGCTCCCAGCCGCGCAGGATCGCGCCGGCGAGCGGCCCCTGGTCGCGCCGGGCGGTGTCCAGGGAGAGGAAGCTGTAGCGGTCGGCCAGGGAGCACAGCGCCGGCTCCCGCGGCGCCGACCAGAAGGCCGCGTGCAGCGCCGCCGCGGCGTGGAGCACCCGGCGGTGCCGCGCCCTGCTCAGGCGGGCGCCGTCGGGCAGCAGCGTGGCCGCGAGGTCGTGCATGACCACCAGCCAGGACTCGCCGTCGGCCTCGACCCCGAGCACGCCGTGCTCGATCTCGGCCGGGACCCGCGCCAGCAGGCCCGACGACCACAGCTCGGCGATGCGGCCGCGGTCGTGGGTGGCGCGCATGATCCAGTCCCAGGCGGGCGCGACCCGCTTGACCACGACCACGCGCCCGTCGGCCAAGGTGACCCGCTCGAGGGTGCTGCCGGAGCGCCCGTCCGCGACGGGCAGGGGAGTCCGGGCACGTGCGCCCGCCAGCAGGCTGGCCATGGTCGCGCCTTTCTGTTGCGTCACGTGACGCTGCTCGCCGGCAGCGTAGCAGCCCCGTCGCAGCCGCCCGCCGTGGCCGCCGACAGCCGTGGAAATCTGTGAGAACGCTCCCTCTTGACACGGGGATAAAGGGAAGATCATGCTCAGTGAAAGGTGTGAGAGCGCTCTCATAAGCCGCCCGGCGTACGGCCGGCGGTAGCGCCCAATCCGGAGGGAGGGCTTCGATGGGTGCAGGACGAAGGCGGGGACGGGTGCGGATGGTGCTCGCCCTCGCGATCGCCGGCTTCGTGCTCGCGGCGTGCAGCTCGGGAGGCAGCAAGGGAGGTGGCGGCGGAGGCGGCGGCAACGAGAAGGTCAGCCTCACGCTCGACACCTTCGGGGAGTTCGGCTACGAGGGCCTGATCAAGCAGTACGAGGCCAGCCACCCCAACATCACCGTCAACCAGCGCAAGGTCGTCAAGCTCGAGGACTACCGGGCGCGGCTCGACCAGTGGCTCGCCGCCGGTAGCGGGGCCGGCGACGTGGTCGCCCTGGAAGAGGGCCAGATCATCGCCGAGAAGGCCCAGGCGGACAAGTTCGTCAACCTGCTCGACTACGGCGCCGGGGACCTGCAGCACAACTTCCTCGACTGGAAGTGGACCCAGGGCATGACCGCCGACCAGAAGAAGCTGGTCGGACTCGGCACCGACATCGGCCCGCTGGCGATGGCCTACCGCGTCGACCTGTTCAAGAAGGCCGGCCTGCCGACCGCGCGGGACGAGGTCTCCAAGCTCTGGCCGACCTGGGACGCCTACATCGACACCGGCAAGAAGTTCAAGGCGGCCAACACCGGCGCGAAGTTCTTCGACTCGCTCACCAACGTCTACAACACCATCCTCAACCAGCAGGGTGACTTCACCTACTTCGACACCTCGAACAACCTGGTGATCGACACCAACCCGCGCGTCAAGACCGCCTGGGACCTGAGCACCCGGATGAACTCCGAGGGCCTGTCCGCGGCGCTGCGCACCTTCGACCCGGCCTGGAACGCGGGCTTCAAGAAGGACGCGTTCGCCACCGTCGCCGCGCCCGCATGGATGCTCGGCATCATCCAGGAGCAGTCCGGCGCGTCGAAGAAGGGCCTGTGGGACGTTGCCGCCGTGCCCGGCGGTGGCGGCAACTGGGGCGGCTCCTTCCTGGCCGTTCCCACCCAGAGCAAGCACCCCAAGGAGGCCGCTGACCTCGCCAAGTTCCTGACCAGCCCGGACAGCCAGGCGGCCGCGTTCAAGGCGAAGAAGACCTTCCCGTCCTCGCCGATCGCGGAGGACAACCCCGCGGTGCAGAGCCTCAAGGACCCGTACTTCAACAACGCGCCGATCGGCCAGATCTTCAGCGAGGGCGCCCAGGCGCTCAAGCCGGTCTACCTCGGCCCGAAGCACCAGCCAGTGCGGGAGAAGGTCGACGACGACCTCCGCGCCGTCGAGCAGGGCAAGCTCTCGCCCGACGCGGCGTGGCAGCGAGCCATCGCTGACGCCAAGAAGCAAGCGGACTAGCAGCCGTCACGGCTTGAGCCCGTCGTCACCGGCCGGCCTGCGCCAAGCGCGCCGGCCGGTGACGAACCCACTGCGGTCACACTGGTGTCACCGAGGTTGCTCCTGACCAGACCGGAAGGTTGACCATGGGCCTCGAACTGCGCCCGCCACCGGCTCGGAGCCGGCAGGCCACCGCGCCTCCGGCGCACCCCGACGGCACCCCAAGGGTGTCCGGGTGGCGCGCCCGGCGCTCGTGGCTCGACATCAAGGGGTCCCCGTACCTCTACATCGCGCCGTTCTTCCTGGTGTTCGCGGTGTTCGGCCTGTTCCCGATCGGCTACACGTTCTGGGTCTCCCTGCACGACTGGTCGCTGATCGGCGGCCGCCACTTCATCGGGCTGCACAACTACAGCAAGCTGCTGGCCGACGGGGACTTCTGGAACAGCGTGGTCAACACGTTCGGCATCTTCGTGGTCGCGACCGTGCCGCAGCTGCTGGCCGCGCTGGGGCTGGCGAGCCTGCTCAACCAGTGGCTGCGGGCGCGGACCTTCTTCCGCATGGGCGTGCTGGTCCCGATGGTCACGTCGGTCGCGGCCGTCGCCATCGTGTTCAGCCAGCTCTACGGCCGCGACTACGGGATGGTCAACTGGGTGCTCGGCTTCTTCGGGGTCCACAAGATCGAGTGGCAGGCGGACAAGTGGTCGTCGTGGATCGCCATCTCGACCATGGTCGACTGGCGCTGGACCGGCTACAACACGCTCATCTACCTGGCCGCCATGCAGGCGATCCCGCGCGACCTCTACGAGGCCGCCGCGATCGACGGCGCCTCGCGCGCCAAGCAGTTCCTGCGCATCACCGTGCCGCTGCTGCGCCCGACGATCATCTTCACGGCGATCATCTCCACCATCGGCGGCCTGCAGCTGTTCACCGAGCCGCTGCTGTTCGGCAGCGGGCAGATGGGCGGCGGCACCCTCGGCCAGTTCCAGACGATGACCATGTACATGTTCGAGAACGCGTTCCGGAACTACAAGTACGGCTACGGGGCCACCATCGCCTGGGTGCTGTTCCTGATCATCATCCTCGCCTCGCTGGTCAACTTCCTGATCATTCGCCGTCTCCGCTCGACCGGGTGAAAGGGGGCCGCTGATGTCCGCGATCGAAACGAGGCCACCTCCCCTGGCCGTGGCACGGCCGCGCCCGTCGCAGCGCCACGCGCCGCGCGGCTCGAGCAGGCTGTTCAAGGCGAGCCCGCTGACCTACGTCACCCTGGTCGCCACGATCGCCCTGTCGGTGTTCCCGATCTACTGGATGCTGGTGGTCGCGACCCGCACCAACGACGTCGTCGGCGACGTGCCGCCGCCGATGGTGCCCGGCGGCAACCTCGGCTCGAACCTGCAGCGGCTGTTCTCGACCGAGAGCGCCCACTTCGCCAAGGGCCTGTTCAACTCCGCGCTGGCCTCCAGCGTGGTGGCGCTGTCGGTGATGCTGTTCGGCTCGCTGGCGGGCTTCGCCTTCGCCAAGCTCCGCTTCCGCGGCCGCAACGCGCTGCTGCTGGTGATCCTCGGCACCATGATGGTGCCGGTCCAGATGGGCATCATCCCGCTGTACATGATCATGGTGAAGCTCCACTGGACGGGGCAGATCCAGGCCGTGATCGTGCCGTTCCTGGTCACCGGCTTCGGCGTGTTCATGATGCGCCAGTACGCCAGCCAGGCGGTCCCCGACGAGCTGATCGACGCGGCCCGCGTCGACGGCGCCTCCACCATCCGCATCTACTGGCACGTGGTGCTGCCGGCGCTGCGGCCGGCCATGGCCGTCCTCGGCCTGTTCACCTTCATGCAGACCTGGAACGAGTTCATGTGGCCGCTGGTGGTGCTCAACCCGGACAACCCGACCGTGCAGCTGTCGCTCAACCAGCTCAACAGCGCCTACTTCACCGACTACACCCTGCTGTTCACCGGGACCCTGATCTCGACCGTGCCCCTGCTGGTCATCTTCGCCCTGTTCGGTCGCCAGATCATCGGCGGAATCATGGAAGGTGCGCTCAAGGCGTGACTGCTCAACGATCGGACCAAGAGACCCGGACCAGCGCCTGGCCGGACGTCGGCCTGCGCTTCCCGGACGAGTTCGCCTGGGGTGCCGCCACGGCCGCCTACCAGGTCGAGGGTGGCGCCACGGCCGACGGCCGCGGCCCGTCGATCTGGGACACGTTCAGCCGCACGCCCGGCAACACCCTCGGCGGCGACACCGGCGACGTGGCGATCGACCACTACCACCGCTACCGCGACGACGTCGCGCTCATGGCCGACCTCGGCATCACCGCCTACCGCTTCTCGGTGTCGTGGCCGCGGGTGCAGCCCGCCGGCGCCGGCGCGGCCAACCAGGCCGGCCTCGACTTCTACCGCAGGCTGGTGGACGCCCTGCTGGAGGCGGGCATCGAGCCCTACCCGACCCTCTACCACTGGGACCTGCCGCAGCCGCTCGAGGACGCCGGCGGCTGGCCGCTCCGGGACGTCGCCGGGCGTTTCGCCGACTACGCGCAGCTGGTCGGCGAGGCGATCGGTGACCGCAGCCACCACTGGATGACCGTCAACGAGCCCTGGTGCGCGGCCTTCCTCGGCTACGCCTCCGGCGCGCACGCGCCAGGCAGGCGGGAGCCGGCCGCCTCCGTCCGGGCGGCCCACCACCTGCTGCTCGCCCATGGGCTGGCCACCCAGGCGCTACACGCGCAGCACCCCGACCACCAGGTCGGCATCGCGGTGAACCTGTACGCGGTGTCCCCGGCCAGCGACGCCGAGGAGGACCTCGACGCCGCCCGGCGCATCGACGGGCTGCAGAACCGGCTGTTCCTCGACCCGCTGTTCAAGGCCTCCTACCCGGACGACGTGGTGGCCGACCTCGCCGTCCACGGCGACTTCGGGCACGTCCACGAGGGCGACCTCGAGGTCGTCGCCACCCCGGTCGACCTGCTGGGGATCAACTACTACAGCCGCCACACCGTGTCGGGCCTGCCAGGCGAGTCCGGCGTCGACGGGACCTCGGCGCTGCCGGCGGAGTCGCCCTGGCCGGCCAGCGAGCACGTCCGCTTCGTCAGCGCCGGGCGGCCGGTCACCGGGATGGGCTGGGAGATCGACGAGCCCGGGCTGGTCGAGGTGCTGCGCCGCGTCTCCGAGAGCTACACGACCGTGCCACTGCTGGTCACCGAGAACGGCGCCGCCTTCGGCGACGAGCTCACCCCGGACGGCCTCGTCCACGACCGCGAGCGCACCGGCTACATCGACGCCCACCTGCGCGCCTGCCACGCCGCGATCACCGCGGGCGTGCCCCTGCGCGGCTATTTCGCCTGGTCGCTGATGGACAACTTCGAGTGGACCTGGGGATACTCGCAGCGGTTCGGCCTCGTCTACGTCGACTTCACCACCCAGCAGCGCACCCCCAAGGACAGCGCGCTGTGGTACGCGGAGGTGATCCGGCAGGGCGGCCTGCCGTCTCAGGCACAATGACATGGGTGCAACCAAGACGGCCGAGCCCCGGCGAGGATGCAGCCGATGAGCAGCGAGCGCGAGGGTGTCGGGGGTGACCGCCCGTCGGGGCGGTGAGGCTCCCCACCCAGCAGCCGGTCCCGCGCTTCTGCCCGACAACGGGAGGAAGCTGGTGACCGTTCCGCAGAGCGCCGCCCCGGCAGGGCAGCCAACGCTCGAGCAGGTCGCCGCGCTCGCCGGCGTCTCCCGGGCCACCGTCTCACGGGTGGTGAACGGCTCGCCGCGGGTCAGCCCGGAGCGCCGCGCCGTGGTCGAGCAGGCCATCGGCAAGCTCGGCTACGTGCCCAACCGAGCCGCGCGCAGCCTGGTCACGCGCCGCTCGGACTCGGTCGCGCTGATCGTCTCCGAGCCCGAGGCGCGAGTGTTCGCCGAGCCCTTCTTCGCCGGGATGGCGCGCGGCATCGCCACCGTCCTGGCAACCACCGACCTGCAGTTCGTCCTGCTGATGGCGCAGGACCCGTCGCAGCGCGAGCGGGTGGTGCGCTACATCGTCAACCACCACGCCGACGGCGTGCTGCTCGCCTCCCTGCACGGCGACGACCCCCTGCCGCGGCGGCTGGTCGACGCGGGCGTCCCGATCGTGCTGATGGGCCGGCCGGCGGGCCGCGTCGCCGCCAGCTACGTGGACGCCGACAATCGCGGCGGCGCCCGCGAGGCGGTCGCCTACCTCGCCGCCAGCGGCCGGCGCCGCATCGCCACCATCACCGGCACGCTGGACATGGCCGTCGGCATGGACCGCCTGGAAGGGTGGCGGGACGCGCTGCGCGCCGCCGGCCTGGAGCCCGACGACCGGCTGGTCGAGCCGGGCGACTTCAGCGAGGAGAGCGGCCAGCGGGCGATGGCCGCGCTGCTGTCCCGCGAGCCCGCCATCGACGCGGTCTTCGCCGCCTCCGACCTGATGGCCCTCGGCGCCCTGCGCGCCCTCAAGGACGCCGGGCGGCGGGTGCCTGGCGACGTCGGGGTGGTCGGCTTCGACGACTCGATCGTCGCCCGCCACGCCGAGCCGCAGCTCACCACCGTGCGCCAGCCCGTCGAGGAGATGGGCCGCCAGATGACCAGGCTGCTGCTCGCCAAGCTCGCCGGCGAGGCCGTCGGCGTCAGCGTCATCCTCGAGACCGAGCTGGTCGTCCGCGGCTCCGCCTGACCCTCAGCGGCGAACGCCGGCTGGTCCACCAGCTGCTCCTTTCGGTCTGGCCGCCGCTGCTCGGCCCACCGGGCCTCCGCGTCCGCGTACACGCGGTCCTCGGTCGCAGCCCAGCGGTTCGCGTTAGCATCCCGTGCATGCCCGAGAGCAGCGCGCGTGCCCTTGGCGAGCGGGAGTTCGAGGTCGGCGCGACCGTCGCCGGCGCCAGCCACACCTGGCGGGTGCGGGTCCCGGACGAGCTGGCCGCCCGGCTCGGCGCGGACCCGGCCGGCGTGGCGCTCGCGTGACCCCTCCACTGACTCCGGTGATCGACAGGACGCGCCTGGCTCGGCGAGCCGCATGACCCACATCGAGGTCGACGGGGTGCCGCCAACCCCCGACCAGCTGTGGGCGACGGTCTCGGCCTACGGCCACTTCACCGCGATGCAGGTCCGCGACGGCAAGGCACGCGGCCTGGCCCTGCACCTGCGGAGGCTGGAGGCGGCCAACCACGAGGCGTTCGGCGTCGGCCTCGACGGCGAGCGCGTGCGGACCCTGGTCAGGCACGCGCTCGGCGACACCAAGGACGCCTCGGTCCGCGTCTACCTCTTCGAAGCCCCCGGCGAGCCGGCCACCATGGTCACCGTCAGGGCGCCGGGCGAGATGGCGACGCCCCAGCGCCTGCAGTCGGCGCGCTACCAGCGACCGGACGCCCACATCAAGCACGTCACCACCGACCAGGGGCACTACCGGCGACGCGCGCAACGCGACGGCTTCGACGACGCGGTGCTGCTGGGCCCCGGCGGCGTCGTGTCCGAGACCACGCTGGCGAACGTCGGGTTCTTCGACGGCGCGGCGGTGCTGTGGCCGGACGCGCCGATGCTGCACGGCATCACCATGCAGCTCCTGGAGCGCGAGCTCGCGCGGCGCGGCGTGGCCTCACGGCGCTCGGCCGTGCGCCCGCGGGAGATCGCGTCGCTCGACGGAGCCTTCCTGTGCAACGCCCGCGGCATCGCCGCCGTCACCGCGGTCGACCGCACGAGCCTTCCGGTCGAGTCCAAGGGCTTGAGCATGCTCGCCGAGGCATACGCGTCAGTGACCTGGGACAGCCTCTAACGGTGCCTGCGCGCCGCGGCCGAGAACGCGGCGAGGCTGCCGGCGGCGAGGAGGGCGAGGACATCGGCCTCGACCCCTTCCGCGTGCCGTGCGCGTCACGGCGTGGTCGCGACCATCCTCGCCCAGGTGCGCCAGGCCGTGTGGCGCCTCAGGAGTTGAGCAGGATGACGGTGGCGACCGCGCCGAACAGCAGGCCGAACACCACGAAGGCCCCGCCGGCCAGCAGCATCGCGCCCGAGAGGCAGCCGCCGCTGGCCAGCTTCCGGTCGGCGACCTGCGCCCTGGTCGGCTGGTCCGGGTCGTACAGGACCATCACCTGCTCGCCGCGGCGGGCCGGGGCGGGGACGCTGCCGTACATCGCCAGCGTCTGGACGGGCCGCCCGTCGACGGTGGTGAACTGCAGCCGCGGCACCCAGTAGCCGGAGTCGAGGTCGCCCGCGTGCCGGTGCTCCCCGCGGTGCAGCTCGAGGTCGACCACCAGGCCGGGCACGCGCACCGCGCGCGCCATGAACTCGCGCGAGGACCTCCTGGTCCTGGCGCCGATGACCATGAACCCCGCCCCGAGCGCCACGAACAGGGCCGCGACCGCCATCAGGATCCCGGCAGCCGATCCCATCGCGCCTCCTCCCCGCTCGCTCGGACGACGGGTTAGTTCTCCCGCCACAGGATCGCGAGCCGGTAACGGCGGCGGCGCGCGCAGGTGAAAACCGGCCGCGCGGCTAGATCCTGACGGTCACGCCGACGCCGGCGCGCCTGGCGCGGTCGTAGACGAGCCGGGCGGCGGCCGCGTCCTCGACCGCGTGCCCGGTCGACTTGTAGACCGTGACCTCGTCCGCGGCGGTGCGGCCCGGCCGCGTGCCCGCCAGCACCTCGCCGATCTCGGTGATCCCGTCGGGGTCGAGGCCCTGCAGCTCGTGCGCGCCCGCGGGTGGCGGGTTGCTGGCCGCGCCGCGCCACTCGACGAACACCCGCCCGCGGCGGACCGTGGCGGCGTCGAGCTCGGGGCCGAAGGTGCCGCCGACCGAGCTGACGTGGACGCCCGGCGCCAGCCAGGCGGCGTCGAGGACCGGCTCGCGCGCGTCGGTGCAGCAGGCCACCACGTCGGCGCCGCGCACCGCCTCCTCGAAGGAGGCGGCCACGAGGGCCGCCGGGTGGCGGGCGGCCAGCGCGGCCGCGTGCGCCGGCGTGCGCGCGGCCACGCGGATCTCGCGGAAGTCCCGCACGCGGGGGAAGGCCTCCAGGTGGGAGTGGCCTTGCACGCCGGCGCCGAGGATCGCCAGCACCGCCGCGTCCGGGCGGGCCAGCGCGCCGGCGGCGACCGCCGCCGCGGCGCCGGTCCGCAGGGCGGTGATGCGCGTGCCGTCCATCAGCGCCAGCGGGGTGCCGTCCGCCTCCTCGAACAGCGCGATCAGCGCCTGGTGGGAGGGCTGCCCGGCGGCGTGGTTGCCGGGGAAGACGGCGACCAGCTTGGCGCCGAGGGCGACCCCGGGCAGGTGCACCGGCATGGCGCCGAGCAGCCCCGCCTCCGTCCTGGCCGCGACCCGCGGCGGCACCGAGGCCCGCCCGGCGCTGAGCGCCCTGAAGGCGTCGGCGAGCGCCGCGAGCAGCTCGTCGACCTCGAGCAGCCCGGTCACGTCCGCCTCGCTGAGCACCAGCACCTCGGCCATGGCCACCCCTCCGACGCCGCGTCCCCGCGCAATCTACCGCGTCGGCCACCGGCGGCGACCCAGCCCGCCCGGAACGCTCAGCGGCCGTCGCGCTCCTGGTCGGGGTCCGCGCCGCCGGGGACCAGCAGGGGCGGCTCGTCCTGGGGGAACGGCCCGCGGCGGCTCTCGCGGCGGCGGCCGAGGGTCTGCGCGGTGGTCCACACCACCAGCATCCAGGCGGTCCCGAGGGCGGTGCCGCCGAGCACGTCGGTGGACCAGTTCGCGCCGAGGTACAGCCGCGACAGGCCGATCACCACGACCAGCCCGACGGCGGTGGCCCACACGGCCACCTTGCGGCCCCACTGGGGCAGCCCGGCGGCCAGCAACGCGGCCAGCATGAAGTAGACCGCGGCGGCATCGACCGCGTGGGCCGACGGGAACGAGGTCCCCACCGCCCCCGTCGCCACCAGCGGGTTCGCCGGGCGCACCCGCGGGACCACCGTCTTGACCATCCACCAGCACGCCAGCGCGCCGAGCTGGACGCTGGCGAGCAGCACCAGCGGCCGCCAGGCGCGCGCGTACCAGCGCCAGGTGAGGCCGACGGCGAGCGCCACGCCGGCCAGGGTCACCCCGTCGCCGAGGGTGGTGAGCACCAGCATCACCCGGGTCAGCCAGGCCTCCCGGTGGGCCAGGAAGAGCTCGTTGACGGGCTGGTCGACCAGGGCCAGCTCACGCGCGCCGAGCACGTCGAGGGCGATCGCGGCGAAGGCGATGGTCACGGCCACCAGGGCCAGCACCGCGACGGTGAGGGACAGGCCGAGCGCGCCCTCCGGGCGCAGGCGCCGGGCGAGGAACTCCAGCTCGCGGCGGCGCCGGACGCGGATGCGGGCGATCAGGGGCCGCGAGAGCTGCCGGTCGACCCAGCCGTGGAAGCGCTCAGGGTGGTTGGCGATCCAGCGCGCGCCGAGCACGATGCCGCCGATCACCAGGGCCAGCAGCAGCAGGACCAGGCTGGCGCGCTTGGCCAGCGCCTCGACCCGGCGCCAGCCGGTGCCGGCGACGTAGCCGAGCAGCACGAAGACGGTCGCCCAGATGGCACCGCCGGCGAGGTTGTTGAGCAGGAAGGTGCGGTAGCGCATGCGGGCCATGCCGGCCAGGCCGGGGATCATCACCCGCAGGGCGGCGGTGAAGCGCCCGAAGAACACCGCCTTGCCGCCACCCCGGTCGGCGAGGTAGCGCTCGGCCCGGTCGATGTGGTGGGGCTTGACGAAGCGTCCCAGCGAGCCTTCGAGCATGCGCCGGCCCCAGCGCCGGCCGACCCAGTAGCCCACCGTGTCGCCGATGACCGCCCCGGCGATCGCCACCGTCAGCGTCGCCGACAGCGAGATGCGGCCCTCGAAGGCGAGCACGCCGCCGAGGATGACGGCGATCTCGCCGGGGAACAGGAAGCCGACGAAGGCCGAGGCCTCGAGGGCCGGCAGCAGGAACACCACGCTCAGGGCGACCCAGCCGTGCAGCGAGAGGATGCGCTCAGCGACCGTCTCGACCAACCGGCGACCTCCCCTCTGGCTGTGGCTCGGCCGGAGCCAGATCCCCTGGTGAAGCCCTTCAGGCGTGATCAGTATTGCGCGGTCACTCTCGCAGCGGCAGGTTCGAGGTCAGGTGAACGCGGCTTGGCCCGTGATCGCCTGGCCGAGCACGAGCGTGTGGATCTCGCTGGTGCCCTCGTAGGTGAGCACCGACTCGAGGTTGTTGGCGTGCCGGATCACCGGGTACTCGAGCGTCACCCCGTTGGCCCCCAGGATGGTGCGGGCCTCGCGCGCGATCGCCAGGGCCTCGCGCACGTTGTTGAGCTTGCCGAAGCTGACCTGCTCCGGGGTGAGCGTGCCCGCGTCCTTCATGCGTCCGAGGTGCAGCGCGAGCAGCAGCCCCTTGTGCAGCTCCAGCAGCATGTCGACGAGCTTGGCCTGGGTGAGCTGGAAGGCGGCGATCGGCCGGTCGAACTGCACCCTGGTGCCGGCGTAGTCCAGCGCGGTGGCGAAGCAGGTGCGCGCCGCGCCCATCGAGCCCCAGATGATGCCGTAGCGGGCCTCCGACAGGCACGACAGCGGGCCGCGCATGCCGCGCGCCTCCGGCAGCTCGGCGTCGGCGGGCAGGCGGCAGTCGTCGAGCACCAGCTCGGAGGTGACCGAGGCGCGCAGCGACAGCTTCCGCTCGATGTCGCGGGTGGAGAAGCCGGGGGTGCCGCGCGGCACCAGGAAGCCACGCACGCCCTCGTCGCTGCGCGCCCAGACCACCGCCAGGTCGGCGATGCCGCCGTTGGTGATCCACATCTTGGTGCCGTTCAGGACCCAGTCGGAGCCGTCCCGGCGCGCGCTGGTGCGCATGCCGGCCGGGTTGGAGCCGTAGTCCGGCTCGGTCAGGCCGAAGCAGCCGACCACCTCGCCGGCGGCCATGCGCGGCAGCCAGCGGCGCTTCTGCTCCTCGGAGCCGAAGCGCCAGATCGGGAACATCGCCAGTGACCCCTGCACCGAGGCGAAGCTGCGCAGCCCCGAGTCACCCGCCTCCAGCTCCAGGCAGGCGAGGCCGTAGCTGACCGCGTTGGCGCCGGCGCAGCCGTAGCCCTCCAGGTGCATGCCGAGCAGGCCGAGCGCGCCCAGCTCCTTGGCCAGCTCGTGGGGGAACTCGCCACGCTCGAACCAGGTGGCCACCTCAGGCAGCACGCGCTCGTCGACGAAGCGGCGGGTCGCCTCCTGGATGAGGCGCTCCTCCCCGCTGAGATGGCCGGAGATCTCCAGGAAGTCCAGGGCCTTGGCCTTGAGCTCGTTCATGATGCCGTCCTGTCCACACCGGGGGCCGCCCTTCGTGGCGAGTATTCCACAGCGATGGAAGGCCCTGGTCAGGGAGCTACTGGAGCGTCCTGGTCGGGGACCACCGCGACGGCGACCAGCTCGACCTCGGCGGCGGGGTCGAACAGGGCGGCGACCTGGAGCAGGGAGACGGCGGGGTAGTGGCGGCCGAAGTGGCGCCGCCAGGCCGCGCCGAGCTCGGCGAGGGCGGCCCGCCAGGCGGCCGCGGAGGTCACCAGGATCTGGACGCTGACCAGGTGCTCCGGGCGGCCGCCGGCGGCGGCGAGCGCGGTCACCAGGTTGGCGGCGGCGAGCTCGAACTGCTCCACCACGCCGCGGCCGGCGATCGAGCCGTCTGGCGCCTGCGCGGCCTGGCCGCCCAGGTAGACGGTGCGGCCGGGGGCGGCGACCACGGCGTGGGCGAAGCCGCTCGGCGGGGCGAGCTGCGCCGGGTTGACGATGCGGTGCGCGCCGGTCACCGGCCGGTCCAGCGCGGCTCGCGGCGCTCGGTGAAGGCGGCGAGGAACTCGGCGTGGTCGGCGGAGGTCATCATCAGCGCCTGGGCGACGGCCTCCAGCTCGACCGCGCCGGCGAGGTTCATGTCCAGCTCGCGGGAGAGCAGCGCCTTGGTGGTGCCGTAGGCCAGCGTGGGGCCCGCGGCCAGGCGGCCCGCGAGGGCGGCCGTGGCCGCCGGCAGCTCGCCGTCGTCGACCACCTGGTTGGCCAGGCCGGCGGCGGCCGCCGCGGCGGCGTCGACGGGGTCGCCGAGCAGCAGCAGCTCGGTCGCGCGCGCCAGGCCGACCAGGCGGGGCAGCAGGTAGGCGGCGCCCATGTCCGCCCCGGCGAGCCCGACCTTGGTGAACAGGAAGGCGAAGGAGGCCGAGCGGGCCAGCAGGCGGAAGTCGGCGGCCAGGGCGATCACCGCGCCGGCGCCGGCGGCGACGCCGTTGACCGCCGCGATCACCGGCAGGGGCAGCTCCCGCAGGCGCTGCACCACCGAGCCGGTCATGCGGGTGAACTCCAGCAGCTCGCGCGGGCCGAGCCCGCGCAGGGCAGCGATGATCTCGTGCACGTCGCCGCCGGAGCAGAAGCCACGGCCGGCGCCGGTCACCACCAGCACCCGCACGCCCTGCCGCTGGGGCAGCTCCGCCAGCAGGTCGCGCAGGTCGGCGTAGACGTCGAAGGTGAGCGCGTTGAGCCGCTCCGGCCGGTCGAAGGTGACCGTGGCGACCCCGTCGCGCTCGTCGTAGCCGAAGTGCTCCCAGCTCGCGGTCAGGCCCGCCGAGGCCCGGAACGGACTCAAGCGATCGCACCTCCCCTTGGCCGGGCGGCTCAGCAGACACTACCCGACGGTCTTGCGGATTGGCTCACGGAGGTATTCGCACCATTCGGTAGCCTCCCAGTTGCGGACGCGGCGACATGGGGTTTGTCACGTCGGCCGGGTTGGGTTCGTCACTGCGGTGACGGAACGCGATCGGAGGGTGTGGCCGTGGACGAGGGCGACTGGCTGGCACAGCGGTTCGAGGCCAACCGCACCCATTTGAAAGCGGTGGCCTACCGGATGCTCGGCTCGCTGAGCGAGGCCGACGACGCCGTCCAGGACGCCTGGCTGCGGCTCAGCCGCAGCGACACCAGCGAGGTGGAGAACCTGGACGGCTGGCTGACCACGGTGGTCGCGCGGGTGTGCCTGGACATGCTGCGCTCGCGCAGCTCGCGGCGTGAGGAGCCGCTCGGCGTCCACCTGCCCGAGCCGATCGTGAGCCGCGCGGACGGGGTCGACCCCGAGCAGGAGGCGCTGCTGGCCGAGGGGGTCGGGCTGGCGCTGCTGGTGGTGCTCGACACGCTGGCGCCCGCCGAGCGGCTCGCGTTCGTGCTGCACGACATGTTCGGCGTGCCCTTCGACCAGATCGCGCCGATCGTGGGCCGCTCCCCGGTCGCGGCACGGCAGCTCGCCAGCCGGGCACGCCGCCGGGTGCAGGAGGCGGGCACGGTCCCCGACACCGACCTCGCCCAGCAGCAGGCGGTGGTCGACGCGTTCCTGGCCGCCGCCCGTGACGGTGACTTCGACGCGCTGCTCGCCGTGCTGGACCCGGACGTGGTGGCCCGGGCCGACCGCGCGGCCGCGCCCGCGGGCGCTTCCAGGGAGGTCCGCGGCGCGCGGGCCGTGGCCGAGCAGGCGCTGAGCTTCTCGCGGTTCGCCCGGTCCGCACGGCCGGCGCTGGTGAACGGCGCCGCGGGCGTGGTCGCGTGGGCCCCGGACGGCCGGCCGTTCTCGGTCATGGGCTTCACCGTCAGGGACGGGAAGATCGTCGCGATCGACATCCTCGTCGACCCCGAGCGCCTGCGCCAGCTCGACCTGACGGCCCTCGACGACTGACCCGCGGCGGCGCCGCCGCGGCGCCGACCAGGGCCGGCTTCGGGAGCTTGGCCTACCCGGTCCTGGGGTGGCCGCCGAACAGCTCGCGGGCGATCACCTCGCGCTGGATCTCGCTGGTGCCCTCGTAGATGCGCGGCGCCCGCACCTCCCGGTAGAGGTGCTCCAGGGGGTGGCCGCGCTCCAGGGCGGCCGCACCGTGGACCTGCACGGCGCTGTCGACCACGGCCTGGGCGGTCTCGGTCGCGTACAGCTTGGCCATCGCCGACGCCTCGGTGACGCCCTCACCGCCGGCGTCGTAGCGGCTGGCCGCGGCGTAGACCAGCAGCCGAGCGGCCTGGGTGCGGGTGGCCATCTCGGCGAGGCGGTGGGAGACGGCCTGGAAGTCGCGCAGCGGCCGGCCGAACGACTTCCTCGTGGCGGCGTGCCTCACGGCCAGGTCGAGGGCGGCCTGGGCCATGCCCACGGCGAACGCGCCCACGCTCGGCCGGAAGCGGTCGAGGGTCTCCATCGCCACCGCGAAGCCGCCGTCGACCGTGCCGAGGACCTGGTCGACCGCGACCGGGACGCCGTCGAAGCTGAGCCGGCCGACCGGGTGCGGGGCGAGCAGCTCGATCGCCTGGCCGCTCAGCCCCGGGGCGTTGCCTGGCACGGCGAAGGCGGTGACGCCGCGGGCGCGCGCCCCCGGCGTGGTGCGGGCGAACACCGTGTAGATGTCGGCGTCGGGCGCGTTGGAGATCCACTGCTTGGCGCCGCTGAGCCGGAAGCCGTTGCCGTCCGGCTCGGCGCGCAGCTCCAGCGCGGCGGCGTCCGAGCCGGCACCCGCCTCGGACAGGGCGAACGCGGCCACCGCCCGGCCGGCGGCCACCGCGGGCAGGAAGCGGCGCCTGAGCGCCTCGCCGCCGGCGGCCAGGATCGGGTAGGCCCCGAGCGCCTGCAGGGCCAGCGCGGTCTCGGCCTCGGTGGACTCCCGCGCCAGTGCCTCGCGCAGCAGGCACAGCGTCAGGGCAGGGGCGGGACCGTCGGCCGTGCCGCCCACCTCCCCGGGGAACAGGCGGGGGAGCAGGCCCTGGTCACCGAGGGCGGCCACCAGCGCGCGGTTGACCCGCCCGGGCCGCCCCGCGGCGGCCAAGGGCACAAACTCCTCGCGCGCGAGCGTGCGCACCTCGGCCAGCAGGCGCTCGTGCGCCGGTGCGAGGGCGAACGTCCCACCAGCTTGCGCGTCCATCGTCACCTCCCGAACCCGAAGGCTGAGGATGACCGCATCGTAATGCGCCGGCCGCGGCGGTTGCTGCATACTCGCGGCCGACCGGTCGGCGGGGGTCCGGGGGCTCGAGGAGCGAAGCGGAGGATGCCCGGGTGAGGATCGTCTCGATCGGCGGCGGTCCCGCCGGGCTGTACGCGGCGATCCTGCTGAAGAAGGCCGACCCGCGCCGCGAGGTGACCGTGCTGGAGCGCGAGGCGCCCGGCGAGACCTTCGGCTTCGGCGTGGTCTTCTCCGACCAGACCCTGGCCAACCTGCACGAGGCCGACCCCTGGACGCACGAGCGGATCACCGGCGCGTTCGCCCACTGGGACGCGATCGACCTGCACTACCGGGGCGAGCTGGTCCGCTGCGGCGGCAACGCCTTCGCCGGCATCGCCCGCCGCGAGCTGCTCGAGATCCTCCGCCGCCGCGCCGAGCAGCTGGGCGTGCGCCTGCTGTTCGGGTCGGAGTTGGCGCACCCCGCCGGCGCCGACGCCGACCTGGTGCTGGCCGCCGACGGGATCGGCTCGGCCACCCGGACGGCGCTGGCCGAGGCGTTCGGGCCGACCCTGGAGGCGCACCGCGCCCGCTACATCTGGCTCGGCACCACCAAGCCGTTCGAGGCCTTCACCTTCGTCTTCCGCCGCCACCGCGACGGCTGGTTCCAGGTCCACGCCTACCCCTACGACGCCCGCATGAGCACCTTCATCGTCGAGTGCGACCAGGCGTCCTGGCGGCGGGCCGGGCTCGACCAGGCCGACGAGGCGGCCAGCATCCGCTGGTGCGAGGAGCTGTTCGCCGCCGAGCTGGACGGCCACCCGCTGGTCGGCAACCGCTCCCGCTGGATCGGCTTCACCACCGTGAGCAACCGCACCTGGCACCACGGCAGGGTGGTCCTGCTCGGCGACGCCGCCCACACCGCCCACTTCTCCATCGGCTCCGGCACCAAGCTCGCCATGGAGGACGCGATCGCGCTCGCCGGCGCCCTCGAGCGCCACCACGACCTCGACACCGCGCTTGCCCGCTACGAGAGCGAGCGCCGGCCGCTGGTCGAGCGCACCCAGGCCGCCGCGGCGGCCAGCCGGACCTGGTTCGAGCGCTGGCCGCGCTGGTACGGCTTCCCGCCGCCGCAGTTCGCCTTCAGCCTCCTGGCGCGCTCCGGCCGGGTCAGCTACGACAACCTGCGCCGCCGCGACCCCGCCTTCGTCCACGCCCTCGACCGCTGGTTCGCCGCGGCGCCGCTCGCCGCGGGCGAGCGCCCCGCCTGGCACGACCGCTTCGGTCCCAGCCGGCCCTGCAGCGGCCCCGGCCGTGCCGCGGGTCACCCCCTCGCCGGCCTTCCAGCCGTTGCGGCTCGGCGGGCTGCGGCTGGCCAACCGGCTGGTATCGGCACCGATTCCCGACTACGCCGCCGCCGACGGGCTGCCCTCCGCGGCCTTCGTGGCGGAGCTGCAGCGGGCCGGCGCCGGCGGTGCCGGCCTGGTCATGGCCACGCTGGTGGCGGTCGCGCCCGAGGCGCGCGTCAGCGCCGGCTGCGCCGGGCTCTGGAACGACGCCCAGCAGGCCCGCTGGACCGCGCTGCGCGAGCGCCTCGCTGGCGGCGCCCGCCTCGGCGTGCAGCTCGTCCACGCCGGGCCGCGCGGCTCGACGCGGCCGCGCACGCTGGGGACCGACTGGCCCCTCGCCGACGGCGGCTGGCCGCTGGTGGCCGCCTCGCCGCTGCCGTACCTGCCTGGCGGGCCGGTCCCCGCCGAGCTCGACCAGGCCGGCATGGCGGCGGTCAGGGAGCGGTTCGCCGCCGCGGCCGGCCGCGCGGCGGCTGCCGACGTCGACCTGCTGGAGCTGCACCTCGGCCAGGGCTACCTGCTGGGCACGTTCGTCTCGCCGCTGACCAACCGGCGCGGCGACGCCTACGGCGGGTCGCTGCCGGCGCGGCTGCGCTTCCCGCTGGAGGTGCTGGGCGCCGTGCGCGAGCGCTGGCCGGCCGGGCGGCCCCTCGGCGCCTGCCTGACCGTGGACGACCAGGCGCCGGGTGGCCTCGCGCCCGAGGAGGCGGTGGCGGCGGCCGCGGCGCTGCGCGAGGCCGGCTGCGACCTGGTCGACGCAGCCGCCGGCCAGACCACGGCGGCCTGGCGGCCGGACTACCGGCGCGCCTTCCATGCCCCAGCGGGCGACCTGGTCCGCAACGGCGCCGGCGTGACCACCATGATCGCCGGCAGCCTGCCCACCCCCGCCGACGCCGACACCGTGCTCGCCAACGGGCACGCCGACCTGTGCGTGCTCGGCCGGCCGAGCCTGCCCGACCCGCCCTGGCTACGCGCCGGCGGCGGCCAGCCGCAGCAGGACCCGGCACCGTGAATAGCCGCGCCGGCGCCGACCCGGCGGAGGCGGACGAGGGTACCGAGCCGTGAGCATCCGCGTGGGCGTCGGCTCGCCCGCCGGCATCCCAGGGGCCGACCCGCACCTGGTGCTCGACTGGGCCGCGCGGGCCGACGAGACCCCCTGCTCGAGCCTCGCGGTGATCGACCGGCTCGCCTACGGCAACCACGACCCGCTCTGCGTGCTGGCCGCGGCCGCGGCCGTGACCAGCCGCGTGCGGCTGGCGACCTGCATCCTGATCGCGCCGCTGCGCGAGACGCGGGTGCTGGCCAGGCAGGCCGCCTCGGTCGACGCGCTCTCCGGCGGCCGCCTCACCCTCGGGGTCGCGGTCGGCGCCCGCGCCGAGGAATACCAGGTCGCCGGCCTCGACCCGCGCGGCCGCGGCCGCCGGCTCGACCAGCAGCTCGGCGCCCTGCGCGACCGCTTCGACACCCCCGCCGGCCGGCCCGAGCTGCTGGTCGGCGGCCAGGGCGGCGGCGCCCTGGCGCGCATGGCCCGCTACGGCGACGGCTACGTCCACGGCGGCGGGCCGCCGCGGGCGTTCGCCGGCGCGGCCGAGCGGGCCAGGGCGGCCTGGGCCGACGCCGGCCGGCCGGGCACGCCGGCGCTGTGGGGGATGGGCTACTTCGCGCTCGGCGACGCCGCCGAGGCAGGCCGCGACTACGTGCGCGACTACTACGCGTTCACCGGGCCGTTCGCCGAGCGCATCGCCGAGGGCGTGCTCACCACCCCGCGCGCGGTCACCGAGCTGGTGCGCGGCTACGCCGACGCCGGCTGCGACGAGCTGCTGCTGTTCCCGGCGGTCGCCGGCGCCGACCAGCTCGACCGCCTGGCCGACGCGCTGCGCTGAGCGCCACCACGCGGCGGCCCGCCCGGGTCGGGCGGCCCCCGGCGTGCGGCCCGCTAGGTTTCCTGGCCGGCGCCAGGCTTCAGGGCACGGACGTGCAGGAACGTGGGGACGCCGCTGCGCCGGGCGAGCTGCGGGTGGTCCGCGACGGCCGCGGGGTCGGGGCGCGGCTCCCGCAGCGCCTCCACCAGCAGGCCGGCCTGGCCCAGGGCGGCGAAGTAGCTCTCGAGCGGCAGGTGCCGGTCGTAGAAGGTCATCGGCACCGTGTCCCGCCGTGGCGCGTAGATGAGCGCGTCCGGCTCGAAGTAGGAGCGGACCAGCGTCATCGCATCGTCGGCCTCGCGCCCCAGGGTCGACGCCAGCGGGTGCACCACCGACAGGCAGAGCCGGCCGCCGGGGGCGAGCACCCTGCCCACCTCGCCGACCGCGCCGGGCAGGTCGTCCATGTTGAGCAGCGACATGTAGGCGACCACCAGGTCGGCGCCTCCGTCCCGCAACGGCAGCCGGGCGGCGTCGGCCAGCAGCACCGGGACGCCGCCGCCGGCCGCGGCGGCCGCCGCGGCCATGCGCGGCGAGCGGTCCACCCCCACCACGCGGTGGCCCATGGCGCCCAGCTCACGCAGCAGGCGGCCCTCGCCGCAGCCCAGGTCGACGGTGAGCCGCCCCGGCGGCGGCAGCAGCTCCTGGAACCGGGGCCAGTTGAAGCGCGAGTGCCAGAAGTCGTGCCCTGGCGTGCGCGCCCAGCGGATCCAGTCGCCCGCGTGTTGCTCCCAGTGGTCCCGCATGCTCGTCACGGGCCGCTCCTCCTCGCCGTCGACGAAGGCGCCAACGCGCCACCCGGCCGGAACCGGGCCATGGTGCCAGCGGACGGGCACGCGGGCCTGCCGGGCGCGCCGCGCGGTCAAGGGCCCAGCGGGCGCGTCCGATGCCAGGTGGGTGGACGGCCGCGGCAGCCCGCCCAGCTACTTCGTGCTCACCTACGACGCCGGCGCGGGGCGCGTGCTGGCGCTCACCGGCCACGGGCCCGACTTCGTCGGGGCCGTGCTGGCCCTCTCGAGCCAGCTGCGGCGGCACCGGCGCCAGCCGAGCGTCAGCGTGCGCCTGCTGCCCGCCGCCTCCCTGCCCGACCTGCTCGAGCGCAACGCCGAGCTGTTCGCCCGCCTGGACTTCAGCCGCTAGCGCCGGCCCCGACGCGGCCCGCCACCGACGTCGCCGTCGCCTGCTACACTGCGGCACTGCTTCCCCTCGTCACGCGCATCCGTTACGCTCCGCGTGAACACCAGTTCGAGAGGGGAGGTCGCCCGCTGCTCGTCGAGGACTACGGCGACCGGGTGCGGCACGCCGCCGGCTACCTTGCCAGGCTCCTGGCCGACACCGGCACCCAGGTCGACAACCCCGCCGACGAGCCGGTCACGCTCGGCGACGACCGGTCCGTCGAGCTGCGCCCGGACGCGGCCATCGTGCAGATGGGCAGCAACCCGGCACCCGGCGTGGCGGTCGCCGCCATCGACGGCGGCTCGGCCTGCCTGGTCAACGGCCGCAGCTTCTGGGTGGTTGCCTACCGGGCCGGCACCGTCTGGCACCGCGACCGCCGCACCGTCCGCGAGGAGCGCGACCCCCTGATCCTCAAGGCGCTCACCCAGACCGACGCCAGGGCCGAGTACGCGCGGGGCCTTGCCGAGGCCGGCGCGGTGCGCGAGCACGAGCTCGGCGAGCTCGGCGGCGTCGTCGACGTGCTGCGCGAGCTGGCCGAGTGGCGCCGCGTCGAGCAGGCCGTCGGCGAGGCCCAGCCCGGCGACCTGGTGCTGGTCGACGGCAGCCTGCACCCGGGGGTGTTCCTGCCGGCCTCCCGGGTGGCGCCGATCCACCAGCTCGCCCTCGACCGCGAGGTCGACCTCGTCGGCGTGACCAAGTCGTCGAAGCTCCGCTGGGGCCGCTACGCGCCGCTGGTGCTGCGCGTGCGGCGCCGCGCCGAGGCGGAGGTCGGCCCGGACGCGCGCTGGTACCTGCAGGTGACCGCGAACGGCGACGAGGAGCAGCGCTCCGAGGTGTACGTGGCGCGGCTGGCCCGCCGCGGGGCGTACGCCTTCCGGGTCGACGCGGTGCGGGGCCGGCGCGGCCCCGACGAGCTGTTCGCGGTGCTCGCCGGCCTCTCCGACGACCCGGCCTTCCTCGGCTACCCCTACCCGCTCGCCCGCGTCCACCAGGTGGTCGCGCTGCCCGGGCACCTGCTCGCCGACCTCCGCCGCGACCTGCGCGCCGCGTTCGTCCGCGAGGGCCTGCCCGAGGACGACGTCGACCTGGTCATGCGCGACTTCCACCTGACCCTGAACGCCTGACCCCGAGGACCCGCCCATGCCACCGGAACTCCCGTCACCCGGAAGGGCAGGAACCACCACCCCCGAGGACCTCCTGCTCGCCGCCGCCGCGCCCGACGGAGCCGGGCTGCGCGCCGCCAAGGGCACCCCCGGCTACAAGGGCCGCATCTTCGGCCGCTCGGTGCTGGACGTGCGCTTCCGCGCCTACTACGGCGAGGACCTGTTCCTCGGCGAGCTGCTCGTCGGGGTCGACCCGGAGCGCCGCCGGCGCTACCTGTTCCGCATCACCGACGTGGCCTACGGCTCGGAGTCCAGCGACGACGGCTGGGCGGAGCGCACCGCCGGCGGGCTGATGTCGATGGACGAGGCCGGTGAGCGCACCGACCTGCGCGACCTGGAGCGCCGCCTGTACAAGGTGGCCAAGGTGTCCAGCCTCGGCTTCGTCGGCGGCGACGGCCGCTTCCACAAGCCCAAGAGCCTGCCCTCCCAGTTCGGCGAGGTGGCCGCGCCCGCCCAGGACGACCTGGCGTTCCTGCGCGCCCAGATGGGCGACGTCGAGATCGGCCGGCTGCGCTCCGGCGAGGACGCCATCGACCTGCCGGTCGGCATCCGCGGCGAGACGCTGCCCAGCCACGTGGGCGTCTTCGCCACCACCGGCATGGGCAAGTCCAACCTGATGAAGGTGCTCGCCGGCCAGCTCCTGCTCGCCCACGGGCGCTACGCGCTGCTGCTGTTCGACCCGCACGGCGAGTACCTGCACGGCGGGGGACCGGCCCGCAAGGGCCTCGCCCACCACCCCTGGGCGGCCGAGCGGCTGCGGGTCTACTCCCCGAGCGCCAAGGCCGGGCAGGCCAGCCTGCTGCGCCTGTCCCTGGCCGAGCTGACCGTCGACGACCTGCGCACCGCCTGGAAGTTCAGCGGCCCGCAGTCGGAGGCGCTGGAGAGCGCCTACGCCCTCCTCGGTGAGGCGGGCACCTGGCTCAAGCGCCTGGCCGAGGAGGAGCCGGAGGACCTCAAGGACGCCGAGCTGGGCCGCCACGCCCTTGCGACCATCCAGGTGCTGTGCCGCCGCGCCAGGCGGATCGTGCGGCTGCCGCTGATGACCGAGGACCCCTCCCAGTCGCTCACCGGCAAGGTCCTCGCCGACCTGGCCGACGGCAAGGTGGTGCTGGTCGACACGTCCGGGATGGAGGCGGTGGAGGAGACCCTGGTCGCGTCCCTGCTCACCCGCAGCCTGCTGACCGAGCGCGCCGAGGCGTACCGGGCCGACCGGGACCGCTTCGCGCTGCTGCCCCGCACCCTGGTCGCGCTGGAGGAGGCGCAGCGGGTGCTGACCCGCCTGGACGACGCCGAGTTCAACGTCTTCCCGCGCCTGGCCCGCGAGGGCCGCAAGTTCAACGTGGGCCTGTGCGCCGTCACCCAGCAGCCCAAGCTGATCGACCCGGAGCTGCTCAGCCAGTTCAACACCTACTTCGTGCTCGGCCTCGCCGACGAGCGCGACCGCTCCATCCTGCGCTCCTCGTCCAAGCAGGACCTCTCCGACCTGGGCCCCGAGATCCAGACGCTGATGCCGGGCGAGGCGCTGGTGACCAACCCGGAGGCCCCCTTCGCCCTGCCCACCAAGGTCCACTACTACGAGGACTGGCTGCACGGCGTGCCCGAGCCGGAGGCCGCCAGGCCGCGCCCGGCCGGCGCCCTGCAGGGCTTCTACGACTGACACGAAGGACGCAGCGCCGATGACCAGGATCGTCGCGATCGCCGACGCGCACCTCGGCCGCGCCCACCACCACGCGGTGGACGAGCACGGCATCAACCAGCGCGAGGCCGACTTCGCGGCGTCGTGGCACCGCGCCGTCGACGCCGCCCTCGGCCTCGACCCGGACGCGGTGCTGGTGCTGGGCGACCTGTTCGACGCGCCGCGGCCCACCTACCGGGCGTTCCGCGAGGGCGCCAAGGGCCTGCGCCGGCTCGCCGAGGCTGGCGTGCCCACCCTGGCGATCTCCGGCAACCACGACACGCCGCGGCTGCGCGAGTCCGGCTCGCCCTACGCCGTGCTCGCCGACGCCTTCCCCGGCCTGCGCTTCGCCTACCGGGGCGGCCACGAGGCCGTCGACCTGCTGCCGGGGCTGCGCGTCCACGCCGTGCCGCAGTGCGCCGGCGACGACGAGCTCAAGGCGGAGATCGCGGCGGCAGCCAAGGCCCGCGCCGCCGACCATTTGAACTTGCTGGTCACCCACGCCGCCGTCACGGTGCTGTCGCGCCGCTACACCTACGGCGACGTCAACGAGCTGGAGGTCGACCTGGCCGACCTGGACGCCGGCTTCGACCGCATCCTGCTGGGCCACTTCCACAACCACGCCAAGGTGGCGCCGAACGCCTGGTACCCGGGCTCGACCGACACCTTCAGCTTCAAGGACCTGCCCAGCGGCGAGGAGCCGGACACCAAGGGCGTGCTGCTGCTCGACCCCACCTCCGGCAAGGTCCGCCACCACCCGGTCCCCGGCGCCCGGCCGCTGCGCAGCTTCCGGCTGGACGCCCACGGCCTCGGCGTGCCCGAGATCCACCAGGCCGTGACCGAGCTGGTGCCGCCGGAGGGGGTCGAGGGCGCCGTGGTGCGCCTGTTCGTCGACCAGGCCAGGCCCGAGATCCGCCGCCTGCTCGACCGGCGCGTGGTCGGCGAGGCGTTCGCCGGCGCCCTGCACGTCGCCGTCCACGTCGAGGCCGCGGCGGCGGAGGGCGCCGCCCAGGCGGCGCCCGAGCCGGTCGCCAGCCTCGCCGAGGAGTGGGACCGCTACCTCGCCGGCGTGCCGGTCGAGGGCTACGACCGCGAGCGCCTGGCCGCCATGGGCCGCACCGCCCTCGAACGCGTCGAGGAGGAGGCCCGCTAGATGCACCTGCGCTCGCTCAGCCTCCGCAACTACCGCGTCTACCGCGAGCTCGAGCTGGAGTTCCCCGACGGCCTGGTCGGCATCTACGGGCCGAACGGGTCCGGTAAAAGTACTTTGATCGAATCGATCCGCTATGCGCTCTATGGCGACTCGCGGACCGACAAGGCGGAGCTGCGCTCCGCCGGGGTGCGCGAGGACCTCCGCGTCGAGCTGCTCTTCGAGCACGAGGGCAACACCTACGAGGTGCGCCGCCGCCTCAAGGGCCTCAACCTGACCCCCGAGGTCGAGGTCTACCGCAACGACCAGCTCGCGGTGCAGTCGGTGCGGGAGGCCAACGCCTTCCTCGGCCGCGTGCTCGGCATGGACCAGCGCGCCTTCCTCGCCTCGGTCTGCGCCCAGCAGAAGGAGCTGACCGCCTTCACCGGCATGGTGCCGTCGGAGCGTCGCCGGCTGGTGCTCGACCTGCTCGGCGTCAGCCCGGTGGAGCGCGCCCTCGCCAAGGTCCGGGAGGAGGCGCGCGGCGCCCGCGACCGTGCCGGCGGCGCCCGCGCCCAGCTCCCCGACCTGGAGGCCGCCGAGGCGGCCGCGGCCGAGGCCGCCGCGGAGCTGGCCGCCGCCGCGGCCGCCGGGCAGGCCGCCGCAGCGGCCGAGCAGGCCGCCCGCGCCGTCCAGGACGACGCCGAGGCCGCCCTCGCCGAGGCCGAGCGGGCCGCCGCCGCCCTCGCGGAGCTGCGCAACCAGGCTGGCCTGGCACGGGCGGC